>Ga0315277_10004802_pt1 | contig 17924 bp, 16 predicted proteins | sample YL17G05_15_MG_FD_203695 | JGI IMG/M metagenome (GOLD analysis project Ga0315277, IMG submission 203695) | Sediment microbial communities from Yellowstone Lake, YNP, Wyoming, USA - YL17G05_15 | ecosystem: Environmental > Aquatic > Freshwater > Lake > Sediment | place: USA: Wyoming | collected...
AACCCAGACTCTAGATTTGCATAAATAGATATAAGATTTAAGAAAGAACCTGCAACGAGGAACGTCTTTTCTAGTAGACACAAGTAGATATGACAGGGTCATAGCCGTGACTGATTATTGGAAACGATTTATATTCATGCCAGTTCAACATGACAGAACTGGTATCGGTGAAAGGGAGATGAATCGAAACTTGAAACATGTACGCGAAGAGAAGAAACAGACATCAAACAGAATGAAGATCATAGTAAGCAAGAATGGCCCCTACCTTGTATGTGGACGAGTTCCCCTGACCAGACAAATAATAAGCACTGATTCCAAAGGGGTTCCTGACAGATGGCTCCTGGACACCAAATATCCATTAAGGGAGAACTATGCTCTTTGCCGCTGCGGGCAATCTGAGAATAAACCGTTTTGCGATGGGACGCATGCAAAAATCAATTTTGACGGTACAGAGACTGCAAGTCGAGATCCTTATCTCAGCCAAGCAAAAGATATTGACGGCCCAACTCTGAAACTAACGGACTGCGAGCATCTGTGTGCGTCTGCTCGTTTTTGTCATCGAGGCGGCGAAATATGGAGCCTCGTCCCCAAATCAGGTAACTCTGAGGCTGAGAGAATAGCTATCGAGGATGCCGCAGACTGCCCATCAGGCCGTCTGATAGTTTGGGACAAGAAAACTGGAAAAGCAATTGAGCCTGAACTTGAAAAGTCGATCGCATTGATCGAAGACCCAGATATGGGAGTCAGTGGCCCAATCTGGGTGCGCGGAGGGATTCCAATTGAATCAGCTGACGGCAATACTTATGAAATTCGCAACCGTGTAACTCTTTGCCGTTGCGGCAAGTCTTCCAATAAGCCTTTCTGCGACAGCAGCCACTACCCAGAATGACGTTAACCTGGAAGGATGGGTTATGAGCAAAATTGATGTTGAATATGGCCTTAAAGAAATGCTGAAAGCCAAAGATAGAGCAGTCGTTCTTTTCTATGCCTCTTGGTGCCCATTCTCTCAAAGATTTCTGCCCGTATTTGAGAAGTATTCTCAGAACAAATCACAGATATGCCTCCGTGTAAAGACTGACGACAAGGCAAGTCTCTGTGAAGAATACTCCATAGAAGTTGTCCCTACCGTAATCGTTTTTGAAAAAGGAAAAGTCTCAAAACGATTGGATGGAGAACCTGGGGCAGGACTGAAGGAAAAGCAGCTGAAAGAGCTATTCAGCACACCCTAACTGGATTTTCTCTGCTCTCGGACATTTTTTGGACGCGTGTCAATGAGTCAAGAAGAGTCAAGAACAAATTCGCCAAAACGAATAGAAGTGACAACTCTCGGCGGCGGCTGTTTCTGGTGCACTGAAGCCGTTTTCAGCCAATTGAAGGGCGTAGAGGAAATTAAACCTGGATATTCTGGCGGAAACGTAGAAAATCCTTCTTACGAACAAGTCTCTACCGGAAAGACAGGGCATGCTGAAGTCGCCCAAATAACCTTCGACCCAGCCGTGATCTCATTCAAGGAAATCCTACAAATCTTCTTTTCAACCCACGATCCAACAAGCTTGAACAGGCAAGGCGCTGACATCGGCACTCAATACCGCTCAGCTATATTTTACCACGACGACGGGCAGAAAGCAATCGCAGAACAGATGATCAAAGAATTAAGTGATGAGGGAGCTTTTGATGCGCCTATAGTGACACAAGTGGAACCTTTGAAGGCGTTCTACAAGGCTGAAGACTACCACAGAGAATACTATAAGCGCCATCCAGAACAGCCCTACTGTCGCACTGTTATAGCACCAAAGATCGCAAAGTTTCGGCAACTCTATCTAAGCAAATTGAAACTGCAAATATAACACAAGAAAAGCCTTCCATTAATCAATTCTCAAGGAGGCTAGATTAGAAATTTGGAAACCAATAGCACTATCGAAACGAGACTGTAGGTTTGTGTAACCATCATTATCCAACGTGGGTTGTTGGCCGACAGATTCAGGATCTGGTCTGAGATAGAACTCTGACCTCCTGACCGGGAGTATTCTTTGGAGAGTAGGTAGAGTTTTCTGAATTTTGCCAAGACATAGAGAACCGCTACTAATATGGGGAGCAAGAAAACGATCAACAGAGGACGACCTTCAAAGGAGAATTTGATGAAGAATGCTGTTACTGTAAAAATGGCGCCGATCACTAAGAGTCCAATGCCTAGCAGCGACGCTTTGACAAGACCTAGACGTACGGTCATTGTTATGATTCCCATCTCCTTGTCCCCGAAGTAGTCTCGGATCTCCGTGGGCACGATGACTCCGTACACTGTTGAAGCCAATCCAGCAAGAGAAAGAAGGAACAGCAATTCAGCAACAACAGCGAAGGCGAAGTACGCAAAGAGTACTGGGAAAACTGCAAGCACTAGGATAAGCACAACTGGAGCAATCCATGACCTGGCTTTCAACCTCAGCGGTGGAGCAGAATAGGCCCAACCCAAGAAAATTCCAGTTGACCACATAACCAGTAAGATGGGTTTGCCTAGGATTACTGTGAAAAAAGAAACCAGAATTGCAGTTATCAAGAATTCTGCCACGATCAGTCCCTTCAGTCGATTTCTTCCGAAGGAATCCATTGCTTTTACAAGTTGTTTTTTCCGTTCATCTCTTGAATCCAGTTCATGATCACAATAGGTGTTGACCTGAGCGCCAATGGCTGAACTCAGGTTGATTACTGTGAACGAGATAACCAATAGAACAACCAAACTAGCAATGTCTGTAGTAGAAGAGACTCCCCACGCCAGTCCCATTATGAGCGAACCCAAGTTTGGCAGGATAAACTCTGCTCGAGAAATAGTCCCTACCAATTTCACTGTTTCAAACATGACTCTCAAGATTTCGTTGGAAAACGGGAATAAAAAGGAGATGCCTCAGAGCAGGTTCGAGGGTTGGTTTGGACTAGTTCCAGTCTTCTCTGAGCAATATGCGGAAGTGCGCGCGTTGCGATGTCAAACTTGCGCGGATGTTTGGAAGCGGGGAAGGAAATGGGCGGAGTGGCCTGGGTTGTGGAAGCGGTGATGGTTCAGGTTCGATGTCGAGCTTTGTCGGGAACTTACTCATCATCTTCACTCTCAACTAGACTGGGGATGACGGTGAGTTCCATCAATTTTTCTCCGCGCAAGATTGATAGTTTTGTGTTTTTTCCGGCCAAGTTTTCGGTGAGAAGCTGTGGAAGATCGTAGAAGTTTGCCACGGACTTATCGTTGAACTTTACTATTACATCGCCCATTGTTAGTCCGCCTTTTTTGGCTGGTGAGCCTGGTTCGACTGAGAACACCATGACTCCTGCGTCTTGACTGATATGCGCTTGTTTTGCAGTCTCTTGTGGGATTGGAACTGTGTTCGATACTATGCCCAAGTATGCTCTCTTGATTTTCCCGCCACTCATCAGCAGGTCAGCTATGTTCTTCACTTTGTTGCTTGGAATTGCTATGCCGCGGGACCAGACATAGGCTGTGTTGAGACCAATCATCCTTCCAGAAGCATCCACTAGTGGTCCACCCGAGAAGCCCGGGTTTAGCTTTGCGTCGGTTGCAATCACGTTTTCCATCGCGGTTCCTCTCCAGCCTCTGAGCGTGGCGCCAATGCTTGTGATTATGCCTGTCGTTACGGTTGGTTGCCTGTTGAACGGGTTTGCGAGGGCTAGAACGAACTGGCCTGGACTGAGCTTATCAGAGTCACCAATCTCTAATGGTTTCAAGTCTTTCTGTTCGGTTTTGAGCAATGCTATATCCGAATAGGGATCGACGCCTACCGTCCTAGCTTCGAAGGTCTTCTCTCCTGAGCCAATTTTGATTGAGGCGCTCCTTCCAAGAACGTGGTGGCATGTCACTACGTAACCGTCTGAGTTCACCACGACACCTGTGCCTGTCGTCATGGTTGAGTTCACGTTGACTATTGAGGGGGCTAGTCTGCGAACGAGCTCGGCAGTGGCATCAGAAAGTGACTTCAACAGTTGTAAAGGGTTTATTGATTGACTCATTCTTTTCACCTCAAACAGAAGGATAGCAACGCGCTATTTGTTGACTGACAAGGATAGAAAGTCAGTCACGTTTATGCGGGCATCAGAAAAACGTCAGAACCACCGCAATAGGCTACATGTCTGGCACGCCGCGAGGGTGAACAAAGTCTACTTATATGAGCCAACAATTGATAGGAGGACTTCAAAGCCATGTTCATGTTCTTGTCCTGCAGGAATCTAGCTTCTATCGTAAGTGCAGTCTCTGAGATGTTCGCGTCAACCTGAATACCTCCGTCTTCGGTGATCCACTTCAAAATGACATTCCCGCCATTGCCTGAGAGACCTAACCAACGAAGAAAACCGAACCATCTTCCTCTGAGATCCAAGATTAATTGCGGAACGGATACGTCAGAGGGCAAGAATGTCTGAAGCAGAGGCACCCGTGACTCGCCGTCACAGGATGGCATTCTCAAGAATTCACTAATTCTCGAAGTAACACGGTAACCTTCAGGTTTCTTCTCCACGATGCCCTCTTGCTCCAATCTGAAAAGAATTCTGGACAGTGTCTCGGGATGCAGGCCTAGTCTTCTCTTCAGCCCGTCGAACGAAAACGTGACAAGATCTTCTTCGCGCAGCAACGCTAGAACATCGTTGTCTCGTTCGCCGAGCGAAGCATCAGAAAGATCATGCCACTCACTATCCAAAGAGTATTGCCACCTTTCACTAATGAGATTGACGTGTCCCTATTAAGGAATACCGAATTTCTTCTCTAGAAGCATGTTATACCGAAGTCGATCTGCCTTCTGCTGACGTCCACGTTTCCTTTATTCGATTTCCCGGGTCGCTGGAAAGATCTGTTTGATTTTCGTCAAGAATTTTTTCTCGAAATCAAGGGCTTCCATCGTGTCAGTTATCTCTTCGATATCTGTGTCAGAGGCGTATTCCGCTGGTTTTCCAGTCCGTTTGTCTAGCGCTAGCCCGCATGAGTATATTAGGACATCCTCATCCGAAGGTGAGATCACCACGTGTACACCTGAACGCTGTGCAACTTTGAAGAATTGTTGCAGACTGAATGGATACAAGAGGGCCCTCAATGTTAGCGGCACTAGGGCGCGTTCCACTGCCATCACCGTTGTTCTTCCCTCTTTGGTCTCTTCTTCCTTCAGCGTCTTCAAGCCCATCTCTTTCAAGATTTTGTGACAAGCCACGGTTACGTCCTCGACCTTAGCCTTTGGAATAAGCAATTTCCTTTCTAAACAGACAGCTTCAGGAGACATTGATATGACACCACGGTCAATGACTCCTCTCTTTCTTATTACGTTTTCCACAGATCAGGCATGTTCGAAGAACTAAGCTCAAAGGTGAGAGAGAACAGCGGTCAGTGGCAAGTTTAAAAGTCCTTAGCTCAACACTATGTGCCATGGAAAAGAAAGCCGTGAGATGCTGGAAAACCAAGAACCCACTTTACATGAAATATCATGACGAGGAATGGGGCGTTCCTCTTCATGATGATTACAAGTTGTTCGAGTTTCTGATACTGGATGGTTTTCAAGCCGGATTGACTTGGGAACTCATACTCAAGAGACGAGAAGCTCTGAGAAAAGCCTTCGACAATTTCGAACCAAAGAAAATGGCAAGATACAATGACGAAGACGTACAACGTTTGATGAACAACCCTGATGTGATACGAAACAAGGCCAAAATATTGGGCGCCATTAACAATGCCCGCAGATTTCATGAGATAAAGAAGGATTTCGGATCTTTTGACACATTCATCTGGCAGTTTGTAAACGGCAAAACGATCGACCACGGTCTAAAGGACTACTCGAATCTGCCGCCTGACTCTGAGAAGTCGAGAACCATGAGCAAGGAATTGAAAAAGAGGGGATTCAAATTTGTCGGACCCACAATTTGCTATGCGTTCATGCAAGCAGCAGGTTTGGTCAACGATCACTTAGTCCACTGCTTCCGATACAACCAGATCAAAAGAATGACGCGATCGAGAAAAAACCACTAGTAAATAACGCACAACTATGATGTGTTTTTGCCCAGCTGCATTCGAATATTTGCAAGCGTTTCTTTTAATTTGGGTGCTTGCTCATGAAGTTTTGAAAGCTTTTCACATTTGTAGTCGTCACAGTAGGCACAGTTTTTCACGTTCTTTTGTTGTCCGCACTTTCTGATCTCGCATATGTTGCAGTAGTTGAAAACGCGGGTTCCTCTTGTCTGACAGCTTTCACAGTTGATGTCCTCACTATTGAATGCGTGACCGTATTCCTTTGTCCATAACTCTGCTACTCTTTTTCTTTCAGCATTGTCATTTGTTTTGGTTGCTTTGAAAGTTGGGCAATCAGAACATGTTATTCCACAATACGCTACTATTTTCTCCATCCAGATTCCTCAGACTGAAAGGTTTGTGCGAGGCGGCTATTATTCGTGACGCTCACTCTTCGCTTGACTTATTCGTGTTTGTTGAAGTTGAGTATGGCGATGGCTATGTCTATCATGCTGACGACTCCGTTGTTGTCCATGTCGGCGTTGGGGTTCCAGTTGGGCGAACTCGGCTTGGTGTTGAATAATATGACTAGGTAGGCGATGTCTTTCATGTCACATTTTTTGTCGTAGACTCCTTGTGTAGAACTGGAAACGTCGCCTGGAACACCAACATGAACGGGCAGGTCACAGGTGCAGTTGTTGTTTGCCGTGTTGGTTTCGCCTAGAACTGGTTCTGCAGCTGCTTCAATTGTGTAGTTGCCATAGGCCAAACCGGAGACGTTCCAAACAAAGTTCAGTGTAACAGCATTCCCCGCCTTGAGCATGGTTGTTACTCGATCTATGAAATGCGAGTTTGCGGAGACGGACAGGTTTAGGTTTTCATCGAACAAGCCATAGTCTGCGATGGTTACGCTTATGTTTATGTTGTAGCCTTGTCCGACGACGGTTTTGAGAGGCATGATATCATTGGCAGCCAGATCGTGAGTTGGCATGTAGGAGTTGATGCGTGGATAGTGATCTCTGTTGTTCCTGTCAATAGTGTAGGACGCGTCTCCTATTCCATCGCTTCCGGTAACGTTCTGATAAAGACCTTTGTACAGATCTGAGCCAGTGTAGTTGTTCCAATAGTTTCCGCCTGAAGGGTAGCCGATATCCCATTGGTTGATTGACGGCAAAATCAGGCCAGGGTCTGCACAGTCCCATACTGCGTCGTAGACGTGAATTGTGTTGCCGCTGAATATGTTGTGGTAGATGAGGTTGTTTGATGAAAGGTAAAAGTAGATTCCGTTCCCAATAGCACCGTTGTTCCCAGTGATTCTGCATCCCGTTATGGTGTTGTTGTTTGAGAAAGATAGAAGGCTTATGCCGTCGTAGTTGTCTGTAACGTTAGTATTTGATATGTTGTTGTATGATGATGCCGAGAGAAGTATGCCGTGGGTGTTGTTTGTCATGCTACTTCCTAGAATCGCGTTGTCTGAACACTGCTTCAGATAGACGCCGTACAAGTGGGCCGTGACTATCAGGTTCTTGATTGTGACGTTATTTCTTTCAAACAGGTGTATTCCTGCTCCACCTCCTCCACTGCCTTGAATGGTGTAGCCTGCCCCGTCCAGGATAATGTTGTTTCTCTCGACCACGATTCCTTCACTGTCGCTGTAGATATTGCCATTTAGCGTGTAGATGTTTCCATTATGCAATACGGGAGCGTTCGGCGGGTCTACACTTCCATCAGCTCTGATGTAAACAGGGAGTGAGTTAATGCCGACAACGACTACTTGCCGCGTCTCTCCGACCAACCCATTTCCGTCAGACACGATCAACCTGAGCGTGCAGGTGTTTGACGCAACGCTCGATGAATTCCAAGTTGCCAGGGTTCCGTTGATAATCTCGTTCGCACCGTTGTTCAGCAAACTGATCCCTGTTGTCGTCCAAGACGTTGGGGCAGTGCCTACGCCAAAATCCACGGTGTAGTTGCTGAAAATCGAGCCAGATGCAGTGCCCCGTTTTGCTGTACCGCGGAGATTAATATCTCCGTAGATGCGGGGTGGAGTTAGCAGATCTGTCCTCGTCTCAAAGTGTGCCGTGGGTGCTTTGATCGCAGTGACTATTTCCGTTTCTGGGTCTCCAAGTAGGTTGAGGGTGAAATAGGTCCATCGGTCAAGTATTGGTTCCTGTTGTTTTGAGATCTGTAGGACTTTTCCTAAGTGACTGGTGCCATTGTTGAGTATTGAGAAGAACGATCTGGCGTAACGTTCTCCGGGTCCATCAACGGAGTCTGAACAGTACCAGCCGTATCTTGAGTTGCCAATGTATGCAAAGGCGCCATGTGGGTTGAACAGGAAGTGTTCGGCAATAGCTTCTGTGGATCCGCTTGTGGCTTGGTCGAAGGCGGCTGAATAGCAGCCCATGCTGTACGCGAAGAAGTATTGCGAGTTGGTTAGACTGTCAACGTCTGAAATTGACAGTCCCATTACGCTCAAGAAATTGGAATGACCATCGTGACTTACAATGTGGGTGCCACTGTTCAACGCGTTCAGTACGGCAATGCGACTGAACGTTCCATCTCTTGCGTACAGTCGTGTCGTCGTGTACTGTGGCACTATGTTTGTGATGGCGTCTTCTCCATTTCCGCCTTCGGTGATGTCATCGAGTTTTGTACCGATGACCAACATTTTCTTCAGATAGTCGGCTTGGGATGATTGCTCGTAGGAAATCGTTTTGTTGACAAAGTTGGTTGCTTCTTGTGGAGTGTCAACCGTGGCTCTGCCAATGTAAACTTCTGCAAAGAAGTCTGCCTCTTCGCCAGCCGTTGCGTTTTCAGGGCCAGACCAGTGGTACACGGCCTCTCCGAATATCGTGTCGTTATCCTTGTCCCAGCTTCCATCCAAAGCTCCATAGTACAGGTCACACGGAATATTGTAGTCAGTGAAGTCACCAATAGAGTCTGCAGCACAAGCATACACGCCTCTTGCAGGGATAATGTCATCATCGCCGCCTAACAACACGTATTCGGTTCCCCAGTTCAGATATGCATCCTTTATGAAGTTTCTGATGTGAGCCTGCGTGTCATTGAACTTCGGGCTTCCTTGTCCGTCACCGAACAAACCGTTGGAATTGTAATCTGGGTTCTTCATTATGTCTTCGACCGACACGATGGTTGCGTTTAGGCCCTTCAGTTTCTTCCAATCGATCAGTGGTTGAAACGCAGAACTCAAAGATTCGCTTGTTATTAACACGTAATCATAGTGGGTTGATCCTCCTGTCGGAGCAGCCTGTCGCAGAGGTATCAGTCTTTCTGCGCACGTTTTTGCCGTTTCACCATTGTCAGCCGACTGCGAGATCAGCGTCGCATCTCGTAGCAGGTTTCTGAAAAATGGAGAGGACTCACCCGTTTCCTGTAGAGTTGCAGTGACGGTCATCGTTTCGAAATAGTACAACTCACCAGTTTTTGGAATATATTGGACTGGATGGACTTTGAAAAGAAGTATTTTGTATCCCCGCATATATTGTTCTGAAAGGTCTGAATACAATGAATTTGGAAAGGGAACAGTTGAACTGTAAACTGACTCTTTGGGTTCATCATCCACTGTGAGGCTTGAGGAAATAGGTATAGGTGTCTTACCGCACCTTAGGTTGAAACTTCCCTCAAGCGCTTTTCTGCCGCCAGAAGTCACGTCAAGACTCCTCACTTCTTTTCCCTGCGGAATCAACATCTTGACCAGCCGGAAAGGTAGAACAGGTTCGCCGGGAGCACCGAACTGAGGCAGTGTCTGCATCGAAATAGAATCGCCAAGGGAATCAACGGCGACCGAAGGTGCGTCAAAATCAAATCTAAGCACAATAGAATCCGACGAATCTGGTTTTGACTCAATATCTGGAAACGCGGCCAATCGAGTGCTAAATGCAAGGGTAAGAATGTTCACCAAAAGAAGCGTCAGCATTATCTTTGAAAACAGTTTTTTCAAAGGAATGGTTCCCAACAAATCTAACGTCGCGGCACCTAAAAAACGATTTGCAGCGTGATTCAATGACCCTGCCGACTAGCCCTCGAACAGAAATGCCGTGCGAATTTTCAGCCCACGGAATTTGCGGATTGCAGATATGAATTTTGCATTCATAATGCTTTACTTTAGACAGATTGTTTTACCTGTATGTGGGGTGATAAAACCATGCCCAAAATACAACCATTCATGCGAAGAAAACCAGGACAGAAAAAACGGACAATCCATGTAAAGGGTTATTACAGACACGCACACGCTTAGCCAGTGCGCTGTTTCGAGTCCTTGATCATATAGTAACGCCCACCTAGCGTGCATAACACATCAAGGATTCGTCACTATTTCCGTTTCTTTGACACCTATGAAGGACGCTGGTTCTTCGGCAGGACGCTTCAGAGCCACCAAAATGTCGCTGGCGAGTCTTTCAAGAGAACTGACAACTATCTTCAAGATTCTCTTTGTCCTCTTACTTGTCCATGTCTCAACTAAACGTCCGGCGCGCGCGGCGCGCTACCATATTATGGCATAGCGGACAATCGTATCAGACGTGGGAAGAAACCCAGACCCAGCGTTATAAGGTTGCCCTATTGTCAACGTTACGACGTTATCATTCTGGGGTTCTATGAAAACAATTCCATGACCAATCGTGTTGAAACAGACTATTGCATGTCCCGAATTCGATAATTCAATGTTAACAAAACCACATCTATATCCCGCCTCGAATGCATTGTTTATAACGTCGGCGGCGAAGTTCCAGCATACGTAGCTCGAATTGTATTGGTTCTTGTTAGTTTGATCTGAAGCAATGAAATTCATCATTTCTTCGTAGGTCGGGTCGCGAATGTTATAACCATGACCCGCACCGTCGTTCAATCCCTTCGTATATCCGACGTTGTAACCCGTTTCGTACCCACTTGAATTTCCGCCCTCAAATCCAGAGCTGTTACCTTGCGCAAAGCCGACATTACAACCAAGTTCATAGCCGCTAGCGTTGCCTTTATAATAACCAGCGTTGTAGGAAGAAACGGAAGTGCTGTTGTATCCCGTATCGTAGCCCAAACCGTAACTAAAGTATCCAGCGATTATGGGCATGGCAATCAGTAGAACGCACAAGGCAACGACTATTCTCAACCTTCTTTTTGATTCGTGGTCGCCTATTCTTGACAACTTTTCAGTATAAGGTAGGGGTTCACGATCCTCTGGTGGGGATATCGCTTCGCTCGCCCTCACTTCTGATACTTCATGAGGTGCGCTAATCCGTCTGTCTGGTAAGAATTGACATTCATGGGCTTCGGGAAGCCTATGCATGGAACAAAATGTTCCGCCGCAGAATTTGCACGTGAATGGGTAAGGGATTGCTGTTCCACAAGTTTCACAGCTTGGCATAATCATCAAATAAGACGACACCGTTGTTGAATAATTGGTTTGCTAATGCTCGCGCTGGACGAACTCAGAAAATCTCTATATCGTGTAGGATTTCGAAAGAATCTCCTAGAATCATTCGGTTTTGAATTTTGAAGTATGTCTCCTCAAAAACTGTTCTTACCGATTGCGGAATGTTAAGCAACTTGGGTAGCGAACGTGTGTTCGTCTTCTCAATCTCTAACTTGTCCAAGTACGTAATGTATTTCTCGATTTCGCGCTTAGCAGACTCCCTATGTTCATTGCGAGTGCACCATGCAAAATCTGGCATTGACCTGATGATTTCAAGCTGTTCCACAAGAAAGGGCTTCATGCGTAACAATGACGGCAAGAACGAACGGACTTTCAGTCTTTTCTCAAGGTCAGATAAATCCTTCAATTCTTTTTCTATTTTTGGGATTGTTCGTTCCTTCATAGCGGTTATTAGACCTGAGAGGAAGTTGTTGGCGTGGACGTAGGTATTTCGTTTGTCGATCAATGATTCGATCTTTTGGCTCACTTTTTTTCCATGAATAATGCCGACTCTCCCTTCCCTTGCCTTGTTCAAAACTGCGCCGAAAGTAAAAGAGAGTGGCTTCCCAGCCGTTTTGTTTATTTCATCATGCAATGCGTCTTTTTCCTTGGGTGGAAGGGTTTCTTCCAATCTGACCAAAAGACCCATCTCGACTGAGAAAAAAGCGTGGTGGATAGAATCGTCATACAAACCGACAAGATACCGTTGAACCGCACCACGAAATTCTTGTCGGGGCAAATCTTTCACTTGGAAAATTCCAATTTTATATTTACAGAGTTCCTTGAGGATTTCCGAAAGCTCGCCACCACGCTTGATAGCTTCATTGCGCGCACGACGGTTCAAGAATTTGAGTGATGCTATCATTTGGTCGAGAAGTTGCTTCCAATCTAACTCAATCGTCATCTTGTCACAATTCCCTTGTTGGTGCGTTCTGCCTAATAGGGCGTACGCATCACATTATCCCGCATAACGCGCGCCTTCATTGTGCACCCGTGGCAGAATTTACGTTTGAGCAGATGTTATTTGAAGAAAGGCTCAGCAATCGAGCGTGGTCTACTCGAGAAAGTATTGTTCGTACGATGACCTTTTAGTTGATTTGCGTCGTCTGATCACTAGGGGCCTAAGCGCGCGCTGGTCACGGTTGAGATCCCTCTCGTCTTCATGTTTTGTGTCCATTACTGTGCATTGGAGTTTTTCTCCCAGTCAGCAGTTTTGTTCTGGTTTCTCGAACTGCAATTTTCGGAAGTGTTTCTTCGTTTTCTCTCAAGTATCTCTCTACGCGCTGTCTGTTGTGTCTGATCAAATCTCTGAGGAGCCAAGAAATCGCTTTTGTGATCAGAATGTGTCGTTCGGCCTTGAGTTTGTTGATGTTCATGAAAGCCAGGTCCGCTAGTCTTGGGTCGTTTGAATCTCTTGCGGGTTTAGTGAGGAGAACCAGACTGGCACGTTTTTTGTGAACATTTTTGTCTGAAGCCAGCTTGGTCAGAAGCCTCTTCCATTCTTTCCAGTTCTCCAGAACTTCAATTGCAGTGAATTTGGATTGACACAGCGAGTCAACTTCAGCCCAACCTTGCACTCTATTCAGCCACATGTCGAGATATTTCGGTGCGACGTTTTTCCTGAGTCTTGGCAATGATTCAAGCAATTCGGCAGCGATTGATATCTCGTTGATCGATTCACCTTGATACAAGGAAGTCAACAATTCAATGTATTCGGAGGCTGCGATATCTTGATGCTTACTGACCCATTCTTTTATGATTCGTCTTCCTGTTTCGGCGCCTATCGCATAGCAGATCTTGTTGGTTCCAATGTAGTTTTCAAGTTTCTCCTTTTGAGACGGCGATAATTGTGTCGCGTGTGTTCTCACTTCGGAGATGAGTTCCAGATGATATTTGTTGGTTATTCTCCGATTCATGGGACTCCGTTCCATTCCTTTCGCATTGTTATCGGTATGTGTATTTTCAAACATATTTAGAGGTGTCTTCACCGTCTAGTGTTCAGCTGACATATTTGGATCCAAATATTCATGATACATTGAAACCTAGGAGGGGCAGGTCGCTTTTGGTTTGTTTTTCCCCAAAAGAGGTTTATACTGACTGTTATTACTTTGTGAAAGAATTGACATCACGATTGAAATAGTTCGCAGGTTTGGAGGACTCGACGTATGAGTATACTCGTAGGCAAATATTCTACGTTACTGGTCATCGTTCTGAGCATAGTCCTTGGTTTCGTGCTTCCACAAGTCGGATTGCTCTGGAAACCATACCTGAGTCCTTTGCTAATGCTCCTGATGTTTTCTCTCACGTTGAACATTGACCCGAAGGAGATCGCAGCTTCAATGAGCAACTACCGTGTAATAGGAATCGCCATGTTCACGGTATTCGTGTTGATGCCATCTCTATCGCTTGTTGGGAAGGTTTTCTTCTCACCAATAGTCTACGCGGGAATCGTGCTCGCTTTCTGTTGTCCCTCTGCGATCGCAACTACGTTCTGGGCAAAGGTGTTCAGAGGAGATGTCGCCCTGGCCGTGGTGGTGAGCACAGTTGCGAACTTGTTTTCCACTGTCACTGTACCGGTTACGATGTTGATTGCTGTTGGAACGGCCGTCAGCGTTGACGTTTTCGGTATGATGGTGAATCTGGCAGAGATAGTTTTGATTCCGATGGCAGTCTCCTTTTTGCTGAGAAAATTCGTTCACGTCAATTGGAGCAAAATGGGCAGCTACAGTTCACGAGTTGAGCTGGGCATATTGGTTCTCTTGGTTTGGGGGTCTATCGCGCCAGGAGCTCAGTATACGTTGAACAATCTGCAGGGATTTGTGGTGCTGAATGCTTTCATGCTTGCACTGCTTGCTTCTGCATTCGTAATGACCCATTTTCTAACCATTAAATTCGGATATCAGAAAGCAATATCAATCGAACTCGCGACGACTGTCAAGAATGCGGCTCTCTCTTTGGTTCTTGGCCTCTCAGTTTTTGGTCCAGACGTCCTTCCTCCGTTGATCGCGAACCTCGTCGCTCAGAACCTGCTGCTTGTTGTAACGAAGGCACTGACAAAAGAGTAGGCAGATGAAAGATTGCCTTTGTTCGTGACCTAACGCGCGGACATAAATCTGATATAAGACTTGGTGTTTCGTCGTAGTATGCGAGAACGGGTCACATGCCAACCATAATGACGAAAGATTTGTCAAGAAAGTCAGTTCAATTCGTCGCGGTTGAAAAGCTAAGTCTAACACTTCACTAATGACAGGGTAGCTCGCTCATGCAGTTTTTTGTTCTTTCTTGTAATCTGTTGTCGTTCCATGAAGGACCAAGTTAATGACCCACATCGTAATGAAGGATAGTGCAAAGACGGTGACCATTACTGCTGCAGCTCCGAGGAGTTGCACGCCCAGTTGCTGAAGCGCGAGGTATCCTCCTCCAAACAGTAGACCATTAGGCAGGTTGGGACTCCCAGCCTGAGTAGCAAAAGGTTCTTGCGTGAAGAATGCTATCATTAAGAGTCCAAATAACCCTCCCGACATGTGCCCTGCGAACAAACCCACTGGATCAGTGAACCATTTGAACTTGGAAAACCATTTTTCACAGAGAAGAAACAGAGGACCAGCAATGAGTCCTAAAACAACGGCGCTTGCGGGACTCACGAAACCGGCGAGAGGCGTAATAACGATTAGGCCCATGAGTATGCCGTTCGCCGCGTAGACTAGGCCTGGGTTTTCTTTCACCGTGAGGTATCTGAAGAACATTGTTGACAAGAAGGCAGAAGAGGCTGCTAGAAATGTTGTTAAGACAACTATTTCGGCTTCAAGGTTCAGAGCCAACGTGCTTCCAGGGTTGAAACCGAACCAGCCCAGCCAGAGCAAAAGGATAGAGAGTGTGAGCCATCCGGGGTTCGGATTCAACCGGACTTGAGGGCTCTCTTTGAACCCCTTCTTCTTCTCTTCTCTCCATATTTGCAGAACTATTGCGAATCCTGCTGCACCAGCCGCTCCATGAACTACGAGTCCTCCAGCAAAGTCTCTGAACCCAATGCTATAAAGCCAACCAGTTGGGTTCCATATCCACGCCGCAGGCAGACTCCACAAGATGATGAAATAGACGATTGAGTACAGGAAGAATGCTTCCAGCTTCAGTTTTCTTAAAGCTACAACGCCGACCAGAGCGAGGGTGACGGAGGCGAAGGCAACCTCAAAGAAGAAGTAGGTGGGCAGGGTTATGCCCGTGTTGAAATAGTTAGAAGCCATTGACCACCAAACACCACTGAATACTCCATAGGCGTCGGAGCCGAACCCTCCCAAGAAGGGGCCGTTGTATACGGGGTTGCCAATCAGGCCATTCATGGTCGGTGCAAACGCCACGTTGAACCCCATAAAAGACATGAAGAAGAATGCAGAACATACTATCAGCATGGTTTTTAGGAGACTGTTCTTGTGTTCTTCGCCAAGTTCCCCTATTTCTAAGAGGCCCACAGAAATTGTCATGATGAATACTAGAACTCCGGATATCAAGAGCCAAAGGTTGTTGAAAACTTCCTGTTCCGACATTCCAGCTACCTCGCGAATGCTACTTTCTTGAAGATATGATTTATAAGTCTAACCGTCTGTGCTCGCGGTTGTAAGGACTCATGATGAATCATGTAAGTGTGCTTGTGGAAACAAGCATCGACGAGGTTTCAAGATGAGCATTGAACTTCCAGAAGCAAAGATACTTGCAGAACAGATGAACAAAGAGCTTCGAGGCAAACGTGTGAAGACATATCATCTGCAAGATTATGAAAGATTGCAGAAAATAGGGTTCATTAACAAGGACATAAAAGCTTTTGATCAGCTTGTCAATAGAGAAGTTGAGTCTGTCATTTCTAGAGGTAACGCTATTCGCGTGAAGCTCAACAAAGAAGTGAACATCATTCTCTGCCCTGAGTACGGCGGCGAAATTTTCTATTATTCAGATGAAAAGACTATCCCAGAAAAGTTCCATTTTAAAATTGATTTTTGCGGCAACACAGCGTTGACGGTGAGACTTACCAGCATGGGAGGAATCTACGTGTTGAAGGATATTGATTTAATGAATTCATATGTATTTAAACGAGATTTCAACCCCGAGATACTCTCACCCATAGATAAAGAGTTCACCTTCGAACGCTTTTCAAAGCTACTGGCGAACAACAGCAGGGCACTCAAGTCAGTACTCGTAGGAAAAGATGCTGTCGTAGTGGGATTGAGCAATAGCGCTTTTCAAGACATCATATACAGGGCTAAGCTTCACCCAAAGCGAAAAGCCTCAGAACTGGACAAGGATGAGCGAAAAGCCCTTTACAACGCCATTAGGCTCGTGCTTCGAGAAAGAATCCGACTAGATGGAAAAAACCAGTTCTTCGATCTTTACAAGAAGCAAGGTGGCTATACTCCAGCGATGGGTCCAAACATGAAAAACCAGAACTGCCCCGTATGTGGGACTCTCATAGAGCAGTTGAGCATCGGAGGAGGCCAAGTATTCCTCTGCCCCAAGTGTCAGCTCAGACAGTGAAGACTAGCGGCCGGGGTAAGATTTGCACCTCCCACCACCTGAGGATTTCACCTGCAAAACCTTTTTTTTCTTTACCATGAAGAATTCAGCGATGCGCATTCTATTCCACGATACCCTCAGAACTGTCTCGCTGTGCGCGCAGATAGTTGAAATAGGTGCTCATATAATCAGTATTGAAATCAACTATTGAGAAGTGACCAACAGATTGCAGTCAACCAAACTTGCAAAGGGTGGAGCAGTTGCAGAAAAATCTTTTGCGATTCTGGTACTGGTCGGAATAGTGGAGGTTGCTATTGGAGTATTCTCTTCAAGTCTTGCTTTAATCGCCGATGGTGTCCAATCCTTTGGTGATGCTGTTGTTTCTTTGATCGTTTGGATTGGTTTACGTTTATCAGGAAAAGCTCCCGATGGTAAATTCCACTTTGGCTATTATAGAGTTGAAAATCTCAGCAGCATTATTGCCGCTTTCGTCCTGAGTATTTCTGGTGGGCTGATTCTTTATGAGTCTTACCAATCGTTGCTTCACCCTAGAGAGATATTAAATGCAGAGATAGCTATGGCAACGGCACTGACGGCAGCTGCCATAGCAGGAACAATACTATTCTTCAAAGTCCGCAATGCGAGAAGATACAATTCCTTGGCGCTCAAAGCAGATGCACTCAACTCTACTAAAGACGTGCTCACTTCTGTGGCAGCCTTTTTTGGGATAGCATTAAGCAAATATCTGGGCATCAGAGCAACAGATTCCATTGCTGGAGTAATAATTGCCTTCTTCGTCTTCGCTGTTGCCTATTCAGTCGTAAAGGAATCTTCGTTAGTTCTGATGGACGCCTGCCAATGCTCAGACATCCTATCGGACATAGAGAACATCGCGAAAAGCGTGAAGCATGTTAGAGGAGTGCACGACATTCGTATGCGAAAGCTTGGCCCACACTTGGTGGGTGACATGCATATCGTCGTTGATGGCGATATGTCAGTCAG
>Ga0315277_10004803_pt1 | contig 17918 bp, 12 predicted proteins | sample YL17G05_15_MG_FD_203695 | JGI IMG/M metagenome (GOLD analysis project Ga0315277, IMG submission 203695) | Sediment microbial communities from Yellowstone Lake, YNP, Wyoming, USA - YL17G05_15 | ecosystem: Environmental > Aquatic > Freshwater > Lake > Sediment | place: USA: Wyoming | collected...
GTTTCTCCGAGCAAGTTATGGGCGTTTTCCACCTCGATCATGTGAGTATCGGCTGGTAGTCTGTTTTGTCAACGTCTAGATCGTGCACCAATCTGGGTATCAGCGTCAAACCGGATTCCATCAGGTACGGGAAGATGTTGAACACCCGCTCCTGCGGTTTGCCGAGCGGAAAGAGAAGCGTTCGAATCTCTTCGATTTCGTTCTGCATTTGCTCGGTTTGTTGACCGCGCGCTGTACTTGTTTTCTGGTTCAACTTTCCGATCTCGTACTCCACCTTCTGTTTCAGTCGCCCTGCGCTGGCGCTGAGCGACGGATTGACTGCCGAAATCTCAGCAACATATCGCTCCAGTTCCGCCATGAGCCGCCTTGAGGATTCAGAGACTTTATCTCGGGGAGACGATTTGTCCACTTCCGTCTCAGGATTAGAGCTCATGCGGGCGAAATCTATCTTATACCTCTTGCTCAATCTTGCGGAGCGCCGGTTGATAAGCACGACATGGGGACGGGGAAACACTCGTGGCATCGCCACGTTGAACCGTTCAAATACCGCTCGCAACTGAGCCCAGTAGGCTATCTCGCCGGGACCAGCAACATAGTCGAGCGCTGGCAACATCTTGCCTTGCACGACGGTGCGCAACACGACGTTTGGGCTCACTCGTTCCGGTTCGCTCGAACAGATATCTTTCATCTCGCTCACGCTCAAGGAGAGGTTCTCGTCCGGGACGTGATATGCGCCTCGCTCGAAAAGGACTTTTCGGCGTTTGCCGTTAACGTGCAGGAAGAAATGCGCCTCGTTAGGTTTCTTTTCGATCTGAGCCGGGTAACCTAAGCGTTCGAGTTCGCGGCTGGCCCTGTCAATGATCTCAGTGGTCGCACCCGGGGACTTGATCTCTTCGGCAAGAACCCGTGCTGCAAGCCCTTTCGCGCGAGGTTTGTGAGGGAGAAAGACGACCAAACCCGTTCCCCGAAACAGTCTGACCAACAGTCTCGCGAACCAGTCTGCAAGCGAGTCATCTTTACCGAGGCTATCCTTTAGGAGCGAAACGATTTCCTGTTTCGCCTCCCGGTCGGGCGTTTCCTCCCGGAGTTGTTGGACGAGTTCGCCAAGACGTTCTTTGTCCGCCTGAATGCTGAATGCGGACAGTGCCGAGATAGGTCCTTCAGGGTCGTATGAGAGCGATTGGATGCGACCGCGCCAATCCACGAACCGGATCGTTCGTATCTCCTCGAAATCGTGATCGTCGCTTGCGACCCAGAATATCGGAATAACCTTGCGGTTCAGCGTCGCTGAATAGCGCTCAGCCAATCGGACGGCTGCAAGCGCTTTGTATATGGTGTAAAGCGGTCCTGTGAATATGCCCGGTTGCTGACCGGTAACGGTCGCGAGCGTGTCAGAGCTCCGGAGCGATTCTATGTTCTCGAGCGCCCCGTCGTCAGCGTCGAGCTGCCTGTTGTACGATTCTATCTCGTCAACGAGTGCTGGATCGGTCGGTCTCCCGACCGTCTCGATAAAACGAGAGTCCGGGAGCTTTCGAAAATCGTCCGCGAAAAAGGGTGACAGCTCGTCGGCGCCACTGACGTACTCTTGTGCGATGTCGCGTCGCGCCGTCATCCGGTTCACACTTTCTCGCCGATGAGTATCAGCCGCGGTCGCATTGTGTCCGCCGGGTTTCCGTCGTAATCGCCAAAGGCATTCTTCACGGCGAGTCCGCACGGTTCAAGCATGGCTCTGAAATCATCTTCGCGGTACAGTTTGACCGATTCGTAATAGCGTGTTTCGACACCATCCCGCTCAATCGTGATCGTCTTGACAACTCGGTTGTTCTTGGTGTCTATCGTTCTCAGCTCGCGCACCTTTGACAGACCGCAGTTCCAGACCGTCTTGAAGACGAAGTTCTTGAGCACATAGTCGGCATTGAGGTAGTCTACGAGAAACCTGCCCCCCTGTCTCAGGACGCGTGCTATGTTTTCCAGCACTGCTACGTTGTCCGCGTCTGCGTCGAAATAACCGAAGCTCGTGAAGAAGTTGAGCACCGTGTCGAACGCATCGTGGAAGGGGAACTGACGCGCATCAGCCCGGACAAACGCTATCTTGAGCGATTCTTGACGCGCGTATCTTTGCCCTAATCTCAAGAGCGTATGCGAGAGATCAAGCCCGGTGACGCGATACCCGCGTCGCGCGAGCTCGACGCTATGTCTTCCATTGCCGCAACACAGGTCAAGCACCCGATCTCCCGGACGCAGTCCGAGTTCGCGTTCGGCGAATAGGATTGCCCTCTGAGCGTCGCCTTCGTCGCGGTGCCTGTAGATTTCGAGGTAATCCTCGTTGAACCAGCTTTGATACCAGGGCGAATTCTGTTTCTCAGACATGTTCAGCCACCCGAAGAACCGCATGCTCGCCCGGTAACGCGCGTGCTTGTTCGATCTCAGCTCGTCGGATCGCCGACCCGGTGAAGGCGTATCATGTTCGTGGTACCCTTCACCATGAACGGAGTACCCGCGGTGATGACCAACGTTTCGCCTTTCTTCACAAGCCCGAGTTCGAGGAGCCGCTCTTCGACGACGCGAACCATCTCGTCGGTGTCGCGCACGGGTTTGACCTTGACCGGGTTAACGCCCCAATACAGGGCAAGTTGCCTCATGACCTCGTCCGATTGAGTTGCAGCGACAATGTTCGCGTTCGGGCGGTATGACGAGATCAACTTCGCGGTGAACCCGGACATGGTAAAACAAACAATATGTTGCGCGCCAAGATCGTTTACCGCTTGCCACGTTGCTCTCCCTACCGCATCGGGGAAACCTACTGTGCCTCGCGGCTGTCGCCGCGGCGTTCTCTGGTGAACTGAAAGCGCCTTGTCCGTCTCCTCGGCGATCTTCGCCATCATCCGGACTGACTCCACCGGGTATTTTCCGACCGCGGTCTCTGCCGATAGCATCACAGCGTCTGTGCCGTCATAGATCGCGTTCGCAACGTCTGAAGCTTCGGCTCGTGTCGGACGCGGGCTGTTGATCATAGATTCGAGCATCTGGGTGGCGGTGATGACAGGTATGCCCGAGACGTTAGCTTTCAGAATGAGCTGTTTCTGTATCTCAGGAACCCGTTCGGGAGACATCTCGACGCCAAGGTCTCCTCGCGCAACCATGATCGCGTCTGCCGTATCGTAGATTGCATCTATTCTCGAGAGCGCTTCCGGCTTTTCGATCTTCGCGATCACCGGCAAACTCGACCCTTTTTCCTTGAGAAGCTTTTTCAGTTCGGAGACGTCGTTCTCAGAGCGAACAAACGACATCGCGATGTAATCAGCGCCGAGACCGACGGCAAACCCGAGGTCTTTCCTATCCTTTTCGGTTATGGACGGCGCAGAGATTTTCGTTCCGGGCAGGTTGATCCCTTTGTGTTCGCCAAGTATCCCGCCATTCATTACCTCGCACGTGATATCTGAGCCGCTCACGGAGACGACGCGAAGCTCTATCGCGCCGTCGGCAAGAAGTATTTGATCTTGGGGTTTCACATCGTTGGGAAGGTCGCTATACGTGGTGCTAACGCGTTCGCCGGTTCCCTCTATGTCACCTGTGCTGATCACGATCTTCTGTCCCTGCCTGAGCGCAACCGGTCTTCCGTCTGTGAGCCGTCCGGTACGTATTTTGGGTCCCTGGAGATCAAGTATTACGCCGATGTTGCGACCAAGCTCGTGACCGATCTCGCGCAGGAGTTTGAAGTTCCTCTCGTGGTCAGACCACGACCCGTGCGAGAAGTTCAGCCGCGCTACGTTCATTCCCGCAAGAGTCATCTCGCGCATCGTGTCGGGCGAAGTTGAAGCAGGTCCTATCGTGCAGACGATCTTTGTCTTACGCACTGCTTGCTCCTCTCAATCGCGCACCCCATTGGTCAATACCCGTACCAAAATCTAACGCAGGGATGATAGACTATCGTTGAGTTTAATGAGCTTCTGCTCGTACTCTGAGAGCTTCTGTTTCTCCTGTTCGACGATTTCAGCAGGTGCTTTGGTCACAAACTCATCGCTGTCCAGCCTCGTTTGAATCCGCTCGATAAGCGAGGTGAGCCGATCGCGTTCCTTCTCGAGCCGTCGTCGCTCCGTTTCGATATCTATGACGCCTTCGAGCGGCAGATATACTTCGGCTTCCGGCAAGAACGTTTTTGCTGCCTGTCTTGACACCGCTGCTTTAGCATCTATGGTGACCTCAGAACAGCGTGCGAGCTCTTGAATATGCGCCGCATGCCGTGTGATGGTACTGCGCGCCATTTCGCCAGTTGGACGGATGATGACGCGGACGTTTGTGGTTGGCGACACGTTCATCTCGCTGCGCATGTTTCTGATCGAGAACGTGACCCGCTGCACCAGATCCATTTCGCGTTCGATCTCCGCGTTCATCAAGCTCTTGTTAGGTTTCGGCCATCTGTCCACCGCGATGCTTACGGGTCTGTTTCGTCCGGGTATGTTCTGCCATATCTCTTCCGTGATGAATGGAATGAACGGATGAAGCAATTTCATCGTGTCGCGTAGCACGATCAGTCCCACGGCAAGCGCCTGATCTTTCCCGTCGCGTTTGCCGTAGAGGCGCGGTTTGATCATCTCGAGATACCAGTCGCAGAACTCGTGCCAGAAAAAGCGGTAGATGTTCGATGTAGCATCGTTGAACTTGAAAGTATCGAGGCAGGTTGTGACTTGCTCAATGGTCCGATGGAGCCGTGACAGGACCCATCTGTCCTCGAGCGGAAGCGTCTCTATAAAGGCGGATGACGTTTCATCAATCTCTTCCATGAGCTTGGTCAGCTTCTGATCATCATTCTCCGACACGTTCATCATGAGAAAGCGATGCGCGTTCCATATCTTATTGGAGAAGTTCCGACCCAGCTCGATCTTGCTCTCGTCGAACCGCACATCCTGCCCTTCCGCAGAGAGCATCACGAGTGAGAACCGAACGGCGTCGGCGCTGTATTTCTGGATCATCTCAAGCGGGTCTATACCGTTACCGAGCGATTTGCTCATCTTCCTGCCTTTAGCGTCCCGGATTATGCCATGTATATACACGTCGTGGAATGGCACGTGACCGCAGAACCACATTCCTGCCATGATCATCCGGGCAACCCAGAAGAAGATGATCTCCGGTGCAGTTACGAGCGTATCGGTCGGGTAGTAATACTCGAGCTCTTTCGTTCGTTCCGGCCACCCCAGGGTCGAGAACGGCCATAGCCACGACGAGAACCATGTATCAAGGACATCATCATCTTGATGGATCTCTGCCGAACCGCATTTCGTGCATTGCGCTGGTGCAGTTCTGGCGACCATCATCTCGTTGCATGAGTTGCAGTAATAGACCGGTATTCGATGACCCCACCAGAGCTGTCTCGATATGCACCAATCACGGATGTTCTCCATCCAGTGGGTATAGACTCTTGTCCACCGTTCCGGATGGAACTTGACGCGTCCATCGAGCGCCGCTTGAAGAGCGAGTTCTGCGAGCGGTTTGATCTTCACGAACCATTGTTCGGAAAGGTACGGTTCGAGGACCGTGTCACACCGCTGGCAGTGCGCAACAGCATGAACGTGCGGTTCGATCTTCTCGAGCAACCCTTCGTCTTCGAGGTCAGCGATAAGTCGGTCGCGGCACTCGAACCTATCCAGACCGGCATATTTTCCGCCGTTCTCGTTTATCGTGCCGTCCTCGTTCAGCACGTTGACTTGCGCCAGATTGTGCCTCTTGCCCATCTCGAAATCGTTCGGATCGTGTGCGGGCGTCACCTTGACGGCGCCGGTGCCGAACTGCGGGTCAACGAATTCGTCCTGGATAATCGCGAGCGGTCGCGCAAGTATCGGGAGAATCGCGCTACTGTGTTCCAGCCCTTTGTATCGCATATCGTGCGGGTGAACGGCGACAGCGACGTCGCCGAGCATCGTTTCCGGTCGGGTCGTCGCGACGGTGATGTAGCCGTTTCGTCCTAACAAAGGGTACTTCACGTACCACAGTTTTCCACTGTGTTCGCGATGTTCCGCCTCCTCGTCGGAGAGAGCAGTCCTGCATCGCGGACACCAGTTGATGATGTATTTGCCTCGATAGATAAGCCCTTGCTCGTACAGGCGGACGAACACTTCCATCACGGCTGCCGACAGCCCTTCGTCCATCGTGAAGCGTTCGCGCGCCCAGTCGCACGAGCTACCGAGCTTCTTCAGTTGGCGGATGATCGCGTTCCCGTATTTTTCGCGCCATTGCCAGACGCGTTCGACGAATTTCTCTCTGCCGAGATCGTGCCGCGTCATCCGCTGTCTTGCGAGCTCCTTTTCCACAACGTTCTGGGTTGCGATACCTGCATGGTCAGTGCCGGGCATCCAAAGCGTTTCGAATCCGCGCATCCGCTTGTACCGGATAAGAATGTCCTGAATGGTGTTGTTGTACGCGTGTCCCATGTGGAGGACATCGGTCACATTAGGCGGAGGTATGACGATCGTGTACGGTGTCGCACCGTCGCGCGGTTCGGAATGAAAGATGTTATGGTCCAGCCAGAACTGGTACCATTTGTCCTCGACGGATTTGGGATCGTACACCTTCGGAATAGATTCGTTTGCCACCGTGTCTATGCGATCTTCTTTCTGTTTCATATCAGTATGATTTACGCATTCGCCGTTGTCAGTTTATCCTGTACGTAGCGGGCAGCGGACGCTATCGGCACCAGGTCGGTTTTGCCGGTTCGTCTCTCGCGGATCTCGACTAACCCCTTCTGGACGTTCTTGTCGCCGACGCATATTCTGAACGGTATTCCGATCAGGTCGCCGTCCTTGAACTTCACGCCGGGTCGCTCATCCCTATCGTCGTACAGGACTTCAGCGCCGAGATCGGTTAGCTCCTTATACAGCCGATCGCTTGTCTCAACTATCCTGGTGTTAGCCATTGCGACAGGCAGGATAAGCACATGATATGGCGCTATACTTATCGGCCAACTGATCCCTTCGTCGTCGTGATGCTGTTCAATTGCTGCTGCGACGGTACGGGTCGTACCGATGCCGTAACATCCCATGACGAACGGTTTCTCGGTCCCGTCGGCAGCGGTGAATGTTGCGTTCATAGCGACGCTGTACTTGGTCCCGAGCTTGAACATGTGACCGACCTCTACTCCCCGGTAATGCGACAGCGGCGACTGGCATCTCGGACAGAGATCGTCCGGTACGACTGTCACGAGTTCCTCGCACCTGTCAACATCGAAATCTCGACCGACGTTGACATTGACGAGATGGGTATCGTCCTTGTTCGCGCCCGTGACGAAGTTTGTCATCAACCTGATGGCGTTGTCAGCGATGATCTCCACGCCTCTCAGTTCCACAGGTCCTGAGAAACCGACATCAGCACCCGTCAGGTTTCTGATAGACTCAGCATCTGCCATTTCGAGGGTCGTGCAGTCAAGCGCGTTCCTCAGTTTCACCTCGTTCAGTGCGCGATCGCCCGGGATGAGCGCGGCAACCATTTTCCCGTCGGCCTTATAGAGCAGCGTCTTGATCAACCGTTTCGGCTCAACCTGGAGCAAGGTGCACACCTCTTCTATCGTGCGCGCGTTTGGTGTATCAACGGGCGCCATCGGTTTTGGACTTTCGTTCGGCGGGTCCATGGGCAGGTACCGTTCAGCAGTTTCCTCGGTTGCCGCATACCCGCACGACTGCTGAGGACAATTCAGCACGACGGACTCACCGGACTCGGCGAGCACCATGAACTCGTGGGTTGTTTTGCCGCCGATTGCGCCGGAGTCCGCTAACACGGGTCTGAAGCTCAGCCCGCACCGGCTGAAGATGCGATTGTATGCGCCGTGAAGCGTCATGTACCACTCGTCGAGTGAATCGGTATCGGCGTGAAAACTGTACGCATCCATCATACTGAACTCACGACCGCGCATCACCCCGAACCGCGGCCGGATCTCGTCCCGGAACTTGACCTGAATCTGGTAGAGCGTTATGGGCAACTGCCGGTACGACCGAACTTCATTCCGGACAAGATCGGTTACGATCTCCTCGTGAGTAGGACCGAGCGCAAACTCTCGATCGTTCCTGTCTTTCAAGCGCATCAGTTCCTTGCCGTACACGTCCCACCGACCTGTCTCGCGCCAGAGTTCGGCCGGGCTGAGAATCGGCATCAGTATTTCGTGGCAACCGGCCCGGTTCAGCTCTTCCCGAACGATCTGCTCTATCTTGCGGACAGCCCGCCATCCGAGCGGCAAATAGGTGTATATACCGGCAGCAAGCTTCCGTATCATGCCTGCACGAAGCATGAGGTTGTGACTGGGAACCTCCGCTTCGCGAGGCGCTTCTCGTAGCGTTGGAATTAATGTGCGAGACCACTTCACTCCGTCATCCTCCGAACCTCTCCGATCAAGGTTCGTGCAAGCTCCTCTTCGCTGATTTTCCGGACGATCTCGCCCAACTTGAACAGCACGCCCGACTCTTTCCCGCATGCGATTCCGATATCGGCATCTGTCGCTTCGCCCGGACCGTTCACGACGCATCCCATCACGGCTATTCGCACCGGCGATTTCACGTCAGCGATGCTGCGTTCGACTTCTTCGACTATCCGTACCAGATCAACCTGGCACCGTCCGCAGGTCGGACAGCTCACGATCTCAGGACCTCTCCGGCGGATCCCGAGCGCTCCGAGTATCATGTACGCAACGCGGACCTCGTTTTCCGGCGGTCCCGTGAGCGATACGCGTACTGTGTCTCCCAACCCTTCGTTCAGCAGAACACCAAGCCCGACAGCGGATTTCACCGCACCTGAGACAATCGAACCGGCTTCTGTCACGCCTATATGAAACGGATAACCGCACGCTTGTGCCATCAACCGGTACGCCTGGATGGTTGTCGGCACATCAGAAGACTTCAGCGAGATCACAATCTTATCGAACCCCAAATCTTCGAGAATGCCAATATGCGTTCGTGCGCTTTCGACCATTGCTTGAGCGGTCGCTTCACGTCGGTCTTCCGGTTTCGCCCGTTCGACTTGGTCGCGCAACTCTTTCTCAAGCGACCCGCTATTGACGCCGATCCGTATCGGCACGTTCCGTTCAGCGGCTGCCCGGACGACCTCCTCGACCTTCTTCCGGTCGCCTATGTTACCCGGGTTGATGCGCAGCCCGTCCGCGCCACTCTCGAGCGCCTCCAACGCCAGTTTGTGCTGGAAATGGATGTCGGCAACGAGCGGTATGTGGATCTGTTTCTTTATCTCAGCGAGCGCTCGAGCCGCGTTTTCGTCCGGTACAGCGCATCGAACTATCTCGCATCCGGCATCCTCAAGATGCAGTATTTGAGCTACCGTTGCCGGGACGTCGTCGGTGCGCGTTTTTGTCATGGACTGGACCGATATGGGCGAATCGCCTCCTATCGTTACCGTGCCAACCTGAACAGCTTTAGTCCGTCGTCTCGTTATGTCCATGCAGATCACCGTATGAACCGTTCTCCTATCCGTCGAAGGATATCGTTATACGTAATGAACAAGAACAACGCCACAAACACCGCGATCCCGACGTACTGTAACGCTTCCTGGTATCTTATACTAACCGGCTTTTTGCGGATCGCTTCCACGAGCAGAAACGCAACGAGACCGCCATCGAGCACCGGCAACGGGAACAGGTTGAATATCCCCAGATAGATACTTATTACCCCGACAAGCATTGCTAACCAGTCCAGACCTTCTCGCGCAGCCTCCTGCGTCATATCATAAATGCCGAGCGGACCAGCGAGCGCTTTGGGGCTGACTCTGCCGGTGATGAGCAGCTTCACGGTGTTGAGCGATGTCACAAAGACGCTCCATCCCTGACGGATCCCCTGAGGTACAGCCTGAACGATATTGTACCGGACGAGCACTCTCGGCATCGGGACATCTCCCAATGGGTACAGCGGGACGCCGATCACTCCGCGCTGGCGCGTTTGAAGCTCAACCGAGAAGTCCCGGCCCTCGCCCACCGGAATAATACCCAGAATAAGATTTGGCGGTCTGTGTATGCCGAGCGTGAGCTTGGAGTTTGGGCTTCGTGCGATTATATCCTCGACCTCCTTTGGTTCAACAGCAACATTATTGATGAACCGTATCTCGTCGCCGGACGATAGCCCGGTAGCCTTCGCGAAATCCTCCTGGATTCTTTTGACGCGTCCATTGACAATGATCACGGTCCGCAGGTCAATTTCGCCGACAGGCGCTGGCGCGATCGTCTTCTTGAACCGGGTGCCGCCGCGTTCTATCTCGTACTCCAACGGTTTCCCGACGCTTTCGCTGGTGATCCTGCGCGTCTCGCTCGCATCCACGGGCACACCGTTTATCGCGACAATGGTGTCTCCTCGTTGGAGACCCGCATCGTATGCCGGTTTGCCCTTAGTAGGGGTGCCGATGATTGCCGGCACAAACGGGTCAATGCCCATTCTCGGCTGCCCGGTCCCATCGAAATCGCGCGACCACACAGGCACGTTCATCCTTTGTCCGCCTCGTTCGACGTCAAGGGTCATCTCTCGTTCTGCATTCGATAGCGACATCATCGCAAGATCCTGCCATTTTGTCACACGTTTCCCGTTAACACTAAGCACCTTATCGCCCGGCTTAAGACCTGCTTGTTCCGCTGGTGATCCCTTCTCGATAAGTCCGATCCGCGTGTCAAACATGTACTGGTCAATCTGCTGTCCAACAAGCATCACGGCAATGAATATGACGAAACCGAGCACAAGGTTCATCAACGGACCGGCAACGAGTATGCCTGCGCGTTGAAGAACCGTTTTTGATGTGAACTTTCGTTCCTCCGGAACCACTGCATCGTCGGCGCCAGGCACGTCCTCTTGACCTGCCATCTTGACATATCCACCGAACAGTATCGCCGAGACGCAGTAGTCTGTTTCGCCAATCTTGAGTCCGAACAATCGCGGTCCAAACCCGAACGAGAACCGTTCGACGAATATCCTGGCGCGTTTCGCCATGATGAAATGTCCGAGCTCGTGAACGAATATGAGCACGCCGATCACGATGAGAAACCTGACCACTTCGATACCGCGGTCTGCTAACTGTTCCATTGGTTACCCCTTTTGTCTCAGATCGCTGATCGCGGTCGCTGCAAGGATCCGCGCCATTCTGTCAGCTTCTTTGACGTCTTCGAGCGACGGCTCGATCTTGTTTTCGTGTTTGCCGAGCACGCGCCGGATCACTTCCGGAATGCCCAGAAAGGGTAGTTCGCGCTTCAAAAACGCTTCCACAGCCACTTCGTTCGCGGCATTCAGCGCTGCGGGCATAGTTCCTTTACGGCGTGCCGCATCGTACGCGTAATCGAGGCACGGAAACGTGCCCCGTGTGATACGTTCGAACGTCAAACCACCGATGTCCGCGAGAGCGGCTGTCTTGAACGGCGTCGGAAGCCGTTCGGGATACGTTAACGCGTACTGGATCGGCAACTTCATATCGGGAGATGCTATCTGAGCAATAGTTGATCCGTCAACATATTCGACGAGCGAATGGACCGCGCTTTGCGGATGGATCAGGACATCAATCCGATCAACGTCCACCCCGAACAGCCACATTGCTTCGATGACTTCAAGCCCTTTGTTCATGAGCGTCGCGGAGTCGACGCTTACCTTCGGCCCCATGCACCACGTCGGGTGCGCCAGAGCTTGTTCCGGCGTCACGGTGCTCAATTCCTGTTTGGGCTTGCCGTAAAAGGGACCGCCTGACGCTGTCAATACCACTTTCCGGACTGAAGAGGTATCCGCCCTGTTGAGACATTGAAACACTGCGCTATGTTCGCTGTCTATCGGGAGTAGTTCTGCTGCGTGCCGTTTTGCGGTTTCCATCACGATCTTGCCTGCCATAACGAGCGGCTCCTTGTTGGCGACCGCGACGCGAATACCGCGTTCCAGCGCCTTGAGTACCGGGTCTAAGCCAACAGCGCCGACAACTGCCGTGACTAGGATGTCCACATCATCCATCGTGGCAAGTTCGGTCAAGCCGCTTTCACCGGCGAAGATCGTGGCATCCACATCTCGAATCAGCCGCTTCAGTTCGGGAACCCGATGAGGGTCTCCGACGGATACTGCTCGAGGTCTATGCTGTCTCACCTGCTCTGCAAGCACCTCGACGCTCCGGTTAGCTCCGAGTCCGATAACTGCGAACCGGTTCGGAAATGACTCGATGACCCGCAGGACATTTCTGCCGATCGAGCCGGTTGACCCCAAGACAACAACGCGTTTCTGCTTCATCGTGTCCACTCTCGTTATGCAGGGCTATGATCGCGGTTACCCCATGCTGCTCGCACATATGGATAGGCAGGAGCAAATCCGTTGATGGTATCCCTTATCTCTTTCCTGATCTCATGTGTGCTCCGCAGCGTGAGCACGCGCTGCGCGAGTTTCTTAGCTTCCTTGAAGGTCGCTGATCGGATGAGCACCTTGATTTCCGGTATGGCGACAGCGGCGACGCTGAGTTCATCGAGCCCCATCCCCATAAGCAGGAACGCAAATCCCGGGTCTGACGCCATCTCGCCGCACATTCCCACCCAGATGCCTTGTGCCTTTGCGGCATCCACGACGAGCTTGATCATTCTCAGAACTCCCGGATGAGCGGGCTCGTATAGATGCGCTATTTTCTCATTCACGCGGTCAACGGCGAGCGAGTACTGAATCAGATCGTTAGTTCCTATGCTGAAGAAATCAACGTAGTCAGCCAGAATATCGGCGATCATGGCTGCCGACGGGACCTCTATCATAGCTCCGACCTCTATCTCTTCGTCAAAAGGCTCGCCTTCAGCGCGCAAGCTTTTCTTGACCTCTTCAAGATGCTTGTTTGCCTCGATAAGCTCTGCCGATCCCGAGATGAGCGGATACATTATCTTAAGTGTGCCGAAAGCGCTCGCTCTCAGGATTGCGCGAAGCTGGGTTCTGAAAATCTCTGGTCTTTGAAGGCAAAACCTGATTGCGCGCCAGCCCATGGATGGGTTCATCTCCTGGGGAATCTCGAGATGCGATACGTACTTGTCGCCGCCCAGGTCGAGGGTGCGAACGACCGCCGGATGTGGCGCAACCTGTTCTGCCAGCGTCTTGTACGCTTCAAATTGCTCCGCCTCAGACGGGAGCCCGCGCCGATTCATGAACAGGAACTCCGTCCGATATAGCCCAATTCCTTCGGCTCCATGGACGCGTACGTGAGCGACCTCTTCCGGCAACTCGATGTTTGCGGCAAGGGTGATCCGGTATCCGTCGAGGGTCTCGGCTGGAAGCTCTGCGGTCTTCTCCAACTCTTTGGTGAACACCTCGAACTTCTTGCGTTCGACGGTGTACTCGCTGAGCGCGTTCTCATCGGGCGAGCAGACCACTCGTCCGCGGTTTCCGTCCACGACGACCGTATCGCCTCCTGCCACGAACCGGGTCACGTTTCTCAGCCCCACGACCGCGGGTATCTCGAGTGCACGCGCGAGAATAGCGGTGTGAGATGTGGGTCCCCCGACATCGGTTGCGAGCCCAACGACCATGTTCTTGCTCATGGAAGCCGTCTCGGAAGGCGACAGGTCATGGGCTACGACTATCGCTGGCTCGGTGAGATGACGGAGCTCTTCTCGTTCTTTGCCGAGCAGCTTGCGCAGCAGCCGCTTGCCAACATCGCGAACATCGCCGCCCCGTTCCCTCAGGTACGTATCGCGTATCTCGGTGAAGACGGTCTCGACCTTGTTCATCTCTTCGGTCAATGCGTACTCGATGTTGACGCGCTGTTCGCGGACACGCCGGACCGTCTCTCGGAAGAACGTCTCATCTTTGAGGAGCATTATATGTGCGTGAAAGATGTTCGCGTAGGCGTCTCCGAGTTCCCGGTCGAGTTGCCGCTCGAGCAGAGAGAGTTCCTCAATAGTCTCCTCGATAGCTTTCCGCAACCGTTCGATATCGCGTTCGATCTCCTGGTCGCTGAGCGTTCTTTTCGGGACGATGAAGTCCTCTCGCTCAAGGAGGAACGCTTTCGCTACTTCTATGCCCGCAGATACACCGAGACCTTCAAGTACTTTCACTGTCATTCCTCTCCGAACTTGTTCCGGATCAACTCCTCGACCGAGTCGAGCGCTTCCTCGGCATCATGTCCGTCCGCTTCGACCCGAATCTGCGACCCTTTGCTTGCGGCGAGCATCAGTATTCCCATGATGCTTTTACCGTTCACCCGTTTGCCGTCCTTTTCGATGAACACGTCGGACTTGAACTGAAGTAACCGTTGGACCAGCATCGAAGCGGGTCGAGCGTGAATTCCAACCTCGTTTAGTATTGTGAAGGTCCTTATCAATTTCGGCATTTGTGATTGCTTTCATATAGTCTGCCCGATACACGAGCTGCCGGATCGTCAGCACGGATGAATTCGTCGGGTGTCGGGCATTATGGGCAGCGCTTACCGTTCGATGTCGCGGTATCTGATCCTCACATCCTGTCCCAGCCCGTCCAGAAACTCCTTCAGAACGTTTGCTATTACCACCGATCGGTGCCGTCCACCCGTGCAACCCACCGAGATAGTCAAGTACGCTTTCCCTTCGGCGAGATAGCGTGGCAAAAGAAAGGACAGCAGCGACTTCAATTTCTCAAGGAACTCCTGCGTTTGAGAATTGTCCAGGACGAACTCTTTCACCCTCCTATCATTACCGGTATATGATCGCAAGTTCTGGACATAGTACGGGTTCGGCAAAAATCGGACGTCAAACACGAGATCGGATTCCGGCGGAATCCCGTACTTGTAGCTGAACGCGACCAGGAGCATCGCGAGCCGCTTTGATTCTTTCGGCACAGCGAAATGAGTAGCTATAGCCTCTTTCAGTTCATGCACGTTCATAGTTGATGTGTCGAGACACCAATCGGCATGCTGTCGTATCACGGACAACTTTTCGCGTTCGCCACGAATCACCTCGCTCAAACTGGCGCTGTCACCCAGCGGATGCCTTCTTCGGGTCTCGCTGAACCTTCGGATAAGCGACTCGTCCGATGCGTCAAGAAACAGTATCTCGTAGCCGAACCCCATCTCCTCGAGCGTGTCGAGATCCGTAAGCACCCTGTCGAAAAACTGCCCCTCCCGGATGTCTATGCCGAGCGCGACTCGATTCATATTGCTGTTAGATTGGGCGATGATCTCGGCGAATTTCGGGATGAGTGCCGACGGCATGTTGTCAACGCAGAAGAACCCGAGGTCTTCGAGGCATCTGAGCGCGGCACTCTTGCCGGCTCCGGACACTCCGGTAACGACAACGAATCGCACGTCACTCATCGTCCAATCTGGCTGCCCGCCTCATCTGTTCGATCAGTTTTTTGTCGAGATCTCGTGCGGCGTGCACACCCATCTCCTTCAGCCGTTGGTTCAGAGCTGCAACCTCGATGATGATCGCCATGTTTCGTCCAGGGCTGACAGGGATTGTCCGTTTCGGCACCTCCACACCCAGAATGGTGCACGTCTCTTCTTCGATGCCGAGCCGGTCGTACTCGCGCGTCTCGTCCCACGGTTCGAGCTCCATGACCAACCCGACCCGTTTTGCGTCGCGGACGGCGCCAGCGCCAAAAATGCCTGTGACATCTATGATGCCGAGCCCTCGAATCTCCATATGGTGCCCGATCATCGGCGAACATTCTGCAAACAGGAGGTTACCGCGTCGCCTCTTAATAATGACGGTATCGTCCGCAACGAGCCTGTGTCCCCGTTCGACGAGATCGAGCGCTGCCTCGCTCTTACCGACACCCGGTTTGCCCAGCAAGAGCACGCCGACCCCATACACATCCATCACGACGCCATGCACCCACTCCTGTGGGACAAACTCGTCTGCAAGAAAAACGATGATTCTGCTTATGACCTCAGCCGTGGTGCAACTTGATCCGAGCATGGGGACGCCCTTGTCTTCCGCCATCGAGAGCAACGCCGGCACAGGGGCAAGTCCGCGTGACACCACGAAACAGGGAACGTCATACGCGAAGATGCTTTCAACTCGCTTCTGAAGAACATCGTCGTCGAGCTGTTCCATGTAATGGGTCTCGGTATTGCCGAGAACCTGGACGCGATCGAACGCAAAATAGTCGAGATAACCCGCTAGCGCCAATCCCGGACGGTTGATGTCCGAGACGCGCAGAAGCCTGTCGGTTCCTGAGGCTCCTGCCAACACCCGCAGGTCAAGTTCCTTAGACAGTTTTTCGATGAGGTCTGACACCCGAACGACGGGCAGAAATGCGCCTCTCTCATCCACGTTTCTCACCCCCTCGAGCGCGGGATTGTACGACTCCACTCGCGTGGGCTTCGCCTTGTGCGGCGACTATTGTTTCTTGCACCAATCTCCGGCAGCGACCACTTGATGGAGTTATTATATCAGCCTCCTGAGGGCGTGTCAACATAACGCACGCGGAAGTGTTGTTGCTGAACGCACTTAGAGGATGCTCAACGCTTGCTGAGCCTGAGTGCGGTTACCGGGAATCCTTGAGGAGATCGGCGAGAAACCCGGCAGTGTGCGACCGTGAGCCGTCACGAATGATCTCGTCCGGTGAACCTGCTGCGACAACGCGCCCACCACGGTCTCCTCCTTCGGGTCCGAGGTCTATGATGTAGTCCGCCTCAGCAATAATGTCGAGGTTATGTTCGATCACCACGACGGTATTGCCACAATCAACGAGATTGTGGAGAACCGAGAGCAGTTTGATGATATCGGCAGTATGCAGTCCCGTTGTAGGTTCCTCGAGGATGTACAGTGTATTGTTTCCGGACGGTTTCGCGAGTTCTGCGGCAAGCTTTATCCGTTGAGCTTCTCCGCCTGACAGCGTTGGGCTGGGCTGACCCAGTGTGAGGTAGCTCAACCCGATATCGGCGAGCACTCGCAACGGACGTTTGAGCGCAGGGAAATCCTTGAAGAAATCGAGCGCCTCGGTCACCGTCATGTCCAACACATCGGCGATGCTTTTCCCTTTGAGCCTGATGGCAGTCGTTTCAGGATTGTAGCGCTTTCCGTTGCACTGATCGCAGACGATATGGACGTTAGGCAAAAAGCTCATCTCAACATTGAGCCTGCCCTGACCGGCACAATGTTCGCATCGGCCGCCGCGCGTGTTAAACGAGAACCTGCTTGCCGTATACCCTCGCACGGCAGCATCAGGAGTCTGTGAGAACACGCGTCTGACATCGTCGAAGAACCCAACGTACGTCGCCGGAACGGATCGTGGCGTCCGTCCGATGGGAGACTGGTCAACTTCTAGGACGCGGTTCACGGTTTCGGCGCCGACCAGGTTCTTATGCCGTCCAGCCCGCACTGGTTTCCCGTACAGGCGAGCTTGTAGCCCTTTGAGAAGCACTTCCCGCACAAGCGTGCTCTTGCCTGAGCCGCTTACTCCAGTGACACACACGAATCTGGCAAGAGGTATCCGGACGGAGATGTTCTTGAGGTTGTTTTCGCGAGCGCCGATGATCGTGACAAACTTGCACGTTCGCCACGCTCGCCGTTTGCCGCGAACGGGATGCTGAAGCTGGTTCTTGAGGAACAATCCCGTCACGGAACTGGGGTTCCGAGTTATGCTTGTAGGAGAGCCAGTTACGACCACGTTGCCGCCGTCCAATCCTGCGCCCGGACCCAGGTCTATCACGTAGTCCGCTGACCGAATGGTGTGAGCATCGTGCTCAACGATAACAATGGTGTTGCCTTTTCTCTTCAGTTCCGAGACGGTGCTCATGAGCCTGCGGTTGTCGCGTGGATGAAGCCCTATAGTCGGTTCGTCAAGCACGTAACAGACACCGCGCAAGTTCGAACCAAGCTGCGCGGCAAGCCTGAGCCGTTGCGCCTCGCCTGAAGCGAGCGTGTTGGCTCCCCTATCAAGCGTCATGTACTCCAGACCGACACGCTCCAGGAACTCGAGCCGGCTGTCAATTTCCTTGATGATCTCGTTTGCCAGGTCAGCATA
>Ga0315277_10004804_pt1 | contig 17917 bp, 12 predicted proteins | sample YL17G05_15_MG_FD_203695 | JGI IMG/M metagenome (GOLD analysis project Ga0315277, IMG submission 203695) | Sediment microbial communities from Yellowstone Lake, YNP, Wyoming, USA - YL17G05_15 | ecosystem: Environmental > Aquatic > Freshwater > Lake > Sediment | place: USA: Wyoming | collected...
AGCTGTGGCCTTCTCCGGGAATAGCACGGAGTTTTTATCCTACCTCGCCCATGCATATGTGATGTCGGGGAATTTCGAAAAGGCACATGAAATACTCAGGGAACTGGATAAGCTTTCCAAGCAAGTTTATGTTTCCAAATACCATCTGGCCTTTATCCAGGCAGCCATGGGGGAGAAAGACAAAGCATTTGAGTCATTGGAATCGGCATATAAAGAAAGAGATGGCGAATTGATTTTTTTGAAGACTGATCCCAAATTTGCTGTCCTGCGTTACGACCCAAGATATGAGATGATGTTGAAGAAGATCGGCTTGGAGAAGTGAGCTATAATAAAATTGCCGATGAACCTAATCACACGTGATCCACCTTCGGAAGAGCTCTTTATTCTTTTAACTTGTCACGTAAAGTCCGCTTAGCTGAACCGGTTTTTTTGAAATCTGCTCTGTAAATTTATTTTGTTTTGATCCGGCCGGCGCTCGCCCTGGAGCGGCTGTCATTCCTGGAGCAGGAGGGCAAAATCGGTTACCGATGGGGCCGGGACACGGCCGACCAAGAGACGATGGATTACCTGGAGTTCATTGGTAAATGCCCCTACCCCTCTATGACATACCGGTGGTTGCAGCAGGCGTCGCCTTGCATGAGTGTCTTCGTCCGGATCATGCGCATCTTGGGATTGAACCCTTCGGCCGACGCGTAATCCCCGTAACAGGAGAGGATGTAGCCGAGGTCGCCGGCGTTGGCCTCGCGGTACGTTTTCGCCCAGAGGCATTCCGTGACCTTGACTTCGAACGTCTGCGGCGTGTCCTCGATGATCTGGAACGTCAGCACGTTCTGCCAGAAACGGCTGGGCTTGCGGAGGTCCTCGGTATATGTCGCCAGGTCGTTCTTGCCCGCCTTCTTGACGAATTCCGCCATTTGTTGTCTCGCGGTCAGGTCAATGACGCGCAACATCATCTCGTGCAATTTCTCGTGGCCGATCTCCTGCTCGAGACCTCTCCAGATCGGAATGGGGGCGGCATAGGCCGCCTGGAAAGCCTCTGTGAAGCTCAATCCCGAGTCCGCGAGGAATTTGTGCTTTTGGTCGGAGGCTTCGGCCTTTTCCTCGGATTGGAACGCGTGTAGCAGGCACGGCCCCCCGAGGCACAACAGCGCGCCCCCTGGCAAGACGGCCTTGAGAAAGGACCTCCTGCCCGAAAATAGCCTTGATTCTAAACTGTCCATGAAAAACCTCCTAGGTAATTGCTTTTTCCGCGGCGCGATGAATGGCCGCTCCGTGCGATGAATATCCCCTCCTGATCATGATGGGATACTAAGGCCGGCTGGGCGGCAATGTCAAGAAATCCTCGGGGCGGCCCAAAATAGGTTCTTTGGGCGAATAATCCCACCGCACCGACCGATAGGCGATAGACTCCCGCACCCCGTGATTTCGAAAGCTTAGAAATATTCCCCGCTCTCCTCGGCCGCCGCGAGCGCGACCTGCTCGAAGACATGGGACGGCGGGGGCTCCGCCGCGACAAACCGAAGGTTCAGATGATCGATAATCCTGTCCACGACGGCATACTCCGTGATGAAGGCGACAACCTTCATTCGGAGCCGCACTTGGGGCAGACCATCGGTCGAAGAAGGGGACACGTACCGAATTCCGGAGAATTCGGAACATGTCCCCTCTCTATTCAAGCCGCCCAGCCCTTGTAAGGACTGTGCTTCAGGTCCTCATCGGCCGTCGTGATTGTCATAAGGTCCTCTTATCCATAGAATAGAGAAATGACACCCGAGATCGAACCGGGCGAAAGGCTGTGGTCCCTGGACACCCTCCGGGGATTCGACATGTTCTGGATCATCGGCGGGGACGCTTTCTTCGAGGCCCTGGCCGGGATCACCGGCTGGGGGGGAGCGAAATGGGGCGCCGCCCAGCTCGAACATGCGGAGTGGGCCGGCTTCCATTTCTACGACCTGATCTTCCCCCTCTTCATGTTCATCTCCGGCATCGCCATCCCATATTCCCTTCTCGCCAAGGCCGAGAAGGGCGCGCCCAAGGGAGAGATCTACAGGAAGCTCGTCAAGCGGGGACTCCTGCTGGTCGTCCTGGGGATCATCTACAACGGCTTTTTAAAGCTGGATTTCGCGAACGCCCGGTATCCGAGCGTCCTCGGGCAGATCGGCCTGGCGTACCTCTTCGCCGCCATCATCATGCTGAACGTCAAGACCCTGAAAGGCAGGATCGCGGCCGTGGCCGGGATCCTGGGCGGATACGCCGCCGTCCAGCTCCTCATCCCGGTCCCCGGGATCGGCGCCGGGGTCCTGACCCCCGAGGGAACGATCAACGGGTTCGTCGACCGCCTGCTTCTTCCGGGGGCGCTTTATGACCGCATCTTCGATCCGGAAGGCGTCCTCTGCGTCCTCTCGGCCGTCAGCGTCACGCTGATGGGCGGGATCGCGGGCTCCATCCTCCGCGGCCAAAAGGGGAGCGGCACCCGGAAGACAGCCATCCTGGCCCTCACCGGCGCCGGGCTCGCGGCATCGGCGTTCGTGCTCAAGACCTGGTATCCCATCATCAAGAGGGCCTGGACGGCCACTTTCGACATCTATGCCGCGGGCATCAGCTTTCTCCTGCTGGCTCTGTTCTATCTCGTCGTGGACGTCTGGAAGATGCGAAAATGGACGTTTTTCTTCCGGGTCATCGGCCTGAACTCGATCACGATCTACCTTGGAAAACGGCTGATCGATTTTCCTTTCTCGAGCAAGTTCCTGTTCGGCGGCCTGGCCGGCCTCTCCGGCCGCTTCGAGCCGGTCGTCCTGATCGTCGGGGCGATCGTCATCGAGTGGGTCTTTCTTTTTTACCTGTACAAGAAGAACATCTTCCTGCGGGTTTAATTCGGGGACACAATACCAATTTCCGAATAGCCTGGGGCGGGCGGACCAATACGGAACCGGATATCCTGTCCCGGGTTTTACAGGGCCCTTGCTTCTCCCGCCAGAAAAGACTCGAGGAGCCGGCGGAGCAGCCCGACAGGCAGGCCGACGACATTGTCATAATCGCCCTCGAGGCTTTCGACAAAGGCGTCGTTGACCTCCTGGATGGCATAGCTTCCGGCCTTGTCGAGGGAATCGCCCGAGTCCAGGTATGTCTCGACGGCCGATGCGTCGAGTCTTCGGAAGCGGACGAAGCTCTCTTCATATCCCGAGCGAAGCTTCCCCTCATCCTTTTTGAACAGGGCCACGGCTGTGATGACCCGGTGCCTCGTGCCCGACAGCGCTCCGAGGGTCCTCCGGGCGTCCTTGCGGTCCCGCGGCTTTCCGATGATCCGGTTTCCCAGGCAGACGATCGTGTCTGCGGCGATCACCAGGGACGACGGATGACGTTCGCCGATGTCCCGGGCTTTCAGGATCGCCGCTTCAAGCGCGAACTTCACGGGGTCCCGCTCTTTGATCTTCGTCTCGTCGACCCCGCTCGGCACGACCCGAAAATCATCCACGATCTTCTTTAAAAGCTCCCGCCTCCTCGGGGAAGCCGATGCCAGCACGATATCCACAGAGCGACTATAGGGGGCTTCGCCCCGCCTGTCAACCCGATCTCCTAAGATATCCGGAATTCCGACTCACGGCCTATCGGAAGTTTTGGGATTTTTCAGGGATTGTGGACTTTTCGCGCCCGGTCGATTACAATTTTAGCTTATTCTTGCGGTTGTACGCCCCCCCCTGGGGGGGGATCGCAACTGTAATCTTAAGACGCCCCGCGTCCGGGACAGTCTGGAGAGTGTGCATTGAAGTGCCTGATCATCGCGGCCGGAATGGGAAAACGCCTGTCCGGACGCGCGGAGAGCAAGCCCCTGCTCGAGGTGGGCGGGCGTCCGCTCATCGAGTGGGTCATCGACGGGGGACTCAGGGCGGGCATCCGCGAGTTCGTCGTCGTGACCGGCTATGCGCGCGAGAAGGTCGAGGGCCATCTGAGCGCTCTCGCTCCGGAGCGGGGGATCTCCGTCTCCTTCGTTCGCAACGACGAATGGGAGAAGGAGAACGGGCTCTCGGTCTTCAAGGCCAGGAACGAGGCGGGCGATAAGTTCATCCTGTCCATGTCCGATCACATTTTTGACCCGGAGATCCTCAAGGACCTGGCGGGACAGCCCATCGGCGCGGACGAAACTATCCTGGCCGTGGATGCCGGCGTCCGGGACAACGCTTATGTCGACCTGGAGGACGTGACCAAGGTCCGTGTCGAGGACGGCCGGATCTCGGCGATCGGGAAGAGGATCGGAGACTACAACGCGTTCGACACCGGCCTCTTTCTCGGCACGCCGGCCCTTTTCGCGGCCCTCGAAGAGAGCCAGAAGAAAGGCGATTTCACCCTTTCAGGGGGCATGAAGGTCCTGGCGGCGAAAGGCAAAGCCAGGGTCATGGACATCGGCGGCCGGTTCTGGATCGACATCGATGATGAGAAGGCCATGGAAAAAGCGGTGGGTTTGTTGAAAGCTGGGACCTCGGAGACGGCCAAAGGACGGGCATGAAGTTCAAGCTTCCCTGGACGTGGACGAAAACGCTTCTCGGCGGCGCCGGGCTCATCCTCTTCGCCTACCTCATCCTGCGGATCGGCGTCGGCGTCGTTCTCGAGAACGTCTCGCGCTTCGGGGCCTGGTTCGCGGCGATCCTCTTCGTGGGGGCCGTCTGGCTGTTCTTCCAGGCCTGCGCGTGGACGATCATCCAGAACGCTTACTTCCGGAAGGTCCCGTTTTTCCGGCTGTTCCGGGTCCGGATCATCAGCGACGCGCTCAACATCCTGCTTCCCTCGGCCAGCCTGGGCGGCGAGGCGGCCCGGGCCTACCTGATCAAAGGGAACGTTCCCCTCAAGGAAGGCATCCCCAGCGTCCTTTTCGACAAGACCGTTGAGTTCGTCGCTTCGACGATCTTTCTGGCCGGCGGGCTCCTCCTGGGGATCCTTTTCATCCGGATGCCGAAAGGTCTGCTGGCCCCAACGCTCATCTGCCAGGCGGTCACGACGGTCGGCGTTGTCTTCCTGATCTTCTTTTCGGTCCGTGGGTTCTATGACATCGTCCTGAAGATCTCCGGGCTCTTCCCGAAGGCCCAGCGCTGGGTCCTGAACCGGGAGGAACAGCTCCGGGCCCTGGACGGGAACCTCCGGCTCCTCTACGCGCGGGCGAATCTCAAGACGGCCGCAGCTCTCGGGCTGCATATCCTGGCCCGGCTGACAGGAGTCGTCGAGGTGCTGATCATCCTGAGGGTCCTGGGCGTGCCCGCTGATTTCGTCCAGGCCTGGTTCATCTCGGCCGTTGTCATCATCTCGAACACGGTCTTCTTCATCCTGCCGGGGCAGTGGGGGATCACGGAGAGCGCCAGCATGCTCGTGCTGAAGGGCCTGGGCCATCCGGCCGCCATCGGCCTCACTCTCAGCGTCATCCGGAGGATCCGGAAGCTGGCCTTCGTCTGCCTGGCGCTGGTCTTTTTCATGACGGAGAAAAAGGACTTGCCCTGAGGTTAAGGAGTGACCACGTGCGCTTAGATAAAGCTGTCGTTCTGGCCGGCCGGCGGGGGCAAGGCCCCTCCGGAGCAAAAGATGTCTCCCGGCGGATCCTCCTGGGTCTTCCCGTGCTCGAGCGGGCCGTCCTGACGGCCTTCCAGGCCGGGGTGAGGGAATTCATCCTCATCGGAGAGGACGCGGAAGCCGGGAAGGCGATCCTTTCTTCTCTCGGCGATGACAAACGCTTTAAAGTGAAGGGCATGCGTTTGGAATATGTCCCCCTTTCCGGACTTGCGGACGTCGTTCGCCGCGAAGGCCTCAGGGGCCGGTTCTGGCTGATGGACGGCGACCTTGTCTTTGCCCCCGCCGTCCTGGAGAAGGCCGCCCAGGCGGATCCCGGGGAGGACCGGGACCTTCTCGTGGTCCATGGCCTTGAGACGGGCGAACCCGGACAACGGCCCATGATCAAGACGGCCGATGACGGCCGGACCGTCGAGGCTTTCGGCGAAGACGCGGGAGGGCGAGCGGCGTCTTACGCCGGCGTGGGCCTCTGTTCGGGCGAAACGCTCGCCAAGCTGGTCGGCGCCTTCACGAAACGCGGCTCCGTTCGCCTGGATGCGGGCGTTTTGGCGGAAACATTCGATCCGGCCCGGACGGTCGCCTTCGACGCCGGCCCGGATTTCTGCGAAACGGTCACCTCCAAGGCGTCCGCCAAAAGGGCCGAGCGCTACCTCATCGGGACGGCCGGAAAGCCGACCGACGGCTTTTTCTCCCGCAACTTCAACCGCTATGTCTCGACCTTCCTGACCCGGCAGCTCCTCAAGATCAATATTTCCCCGATGGAGATCAGCGTCGTCGTCGTCTTCGTCGGGCTCCTGAGCGGCTGGTTTGAGGGGAGGGGGGGGTACCGGAACGCCGTCCTGGGAGCGTTTCTGTTCGAGCTGGCCTCCATCATCGACGGCTGCGACGGCGAGAACGCCCGTCTGACCTTCCGAAGTTCCAAGCTCGGGGGCACGTTGGACGTCGCCGGCGACGCGCTGATCTTCGTCTTCTTTTTCATGAACCTGCCGATCGGCCTTTACCGGTCCACGTGGAACAACCTCTGGCTCATCCTCGGAGGCCTTTGCTTGCTGTCCATGATCATGTTCTATGTTCAGTTCTCGATCTATACCCAAAGGTCCGGGATCGGCAACTATATCGTGGCCGTCGTCAAGGACATCGAGAAAAACGCCGGCCGGCCGGGCCTTGCCGGGAAGATCGACTGGATCGCCTCAAAGATCGCTCCCGTCTACAGAAGAGACTTCTTCGCCACATGGGTCTTCCTCTTCATCCTCTTCGGGGGTGCGAAGCTCTTCATGGGGATCCTGACGGTGCTCACTCCCGCACAGGCCATTTACATGTTCTTCTATTCGCGGCGGCGGCTCCGGCAGGAAAAGACCGCCGAAGTCGAGGTTTGAACCGATCTACCGGCGGAAGCTTTCTCCGGGGATGACTTGACGAGCCAGGGTGGTCTTCCCGACCTGACGCGGGCCGGCGACAAAAACCATTTTCCGAGCCAAGTCTCCAGGTGAACGAGAACATAACACTCGCGAGTTATTTTGATGGGGTATCGGGGTGCGGAATCCATATTGAAAATCCCCAGCCTTTCGATTAGGATACGGACACATGCTGAAAAAACACCCCAAGGGATTGGCCTTTGTCTTCTTCACCGAGATGTGGGAGCGGGTCGGCTTTTACACGCTCATGGCCATCCTCGTCCTCTACATGGACAAGACGCTGGGCTGGTCCGACTCCAGGAAGGGCGATTATTACGGCCTCTTCCTCGCCCTCTGCTACTTCGTGCCTCTCTTCGGCGGCTGGATCGGCGACCGCGTCCTCGGCCAGCTTATGACCGTCAGGATCGGGGCGGTCCTCATGGCTCTGGGCTATGTCGGTTTGGCGTTGTCTTCAAAGGCCCAGTTGACGACGTTTTACGCCGGGCTGTTCCTTATCGCCTTCGGGACGGGGATCTTCAAGGTCAACCAGTCCGTCCTCGTCGGGAACCTCTACGCCGGCAAGCCGCACCTGAAGGACGCGGGTTTCAACATCTTCTACATGGGCGTCAACGTCGGGGCCGCGATCGCGCCCCTTCTCGCGACTTACATCAGCGTCGTTTACAAGAGCTACAACCTGTCGTTCTGGGTCTGCGCGGCCGGGCTGGTCATCGCTGTGATCGTTTTCCAAGCGGGGCGGAAGCACCTGGCCGGCGCGGACAACAGGCTCATCGCCCGGGCCGCCTCCGGGCGCCCCGAGCCGCCCGACAAGCGGGTCATGGACCGCGGCGAGGAGCGGCAGCGGATCGCGGCGCTCATGACGCTCTACGTCATCGTCATTTTCTTCTGGGTGGCCTACTACCAGAACGGCTTCGCCCTGACGCTTTTCGCCGAGCGTTCGACGAGGATCTTCAGGTTCCTGAGGCCCGAGACCTATCAATTCTTCGGACCGTTCTTCATCCTCGTCCTGACCCCCCTGCTTCTCTCCCTCTTCGGCCGTCAGAACCGGAAAGGGAAGGAGCCTTCCACCCCGGTCAAGATCTTCTTCGGGATGCTCATCATGAGCGGCTCGATGGTCGTCATGGCCGCCGCTTCGCTGGCCGGCGGGAACAGGGACCTGAACATCATGTCGCCGGCCTGGCTCATCGGGACCTATTTCGTCGTCACATTGGCCGAGATCCTCATCTCGCCCATGGGCCAGTCGTTCGTCTCCAAGGTCGCCCCCCCGAGGTTCGCGGGAGTGATGATGGGCGGCTGGTTCGCGGCCATCGCGGCCGGAAGCTACGGGTCGGGTCTGATGGGGAAGGCCTACAGCCGTTTCGCCCACCACCATTACTTTCTCCTGCTGACCGGCCTGCTGGCCGTCTCGGCCGTCCTCGTCCTCGTCTTCCTTAAAAAATTGAAACGCTTCGCCGCCTGAAAAGAAAGGAGCCCAAGCATGACGCTCATTCAGGAGAAAGTCAGGCAGGCCGCGGGCCTGCTTACGGAATTCGATATCGATTGTTGGATCACGTTCACGCGCGAAAGCGCCATCAACGGCGACCCCGTCCTGCCTTTCCTCGCGACGGCCGATGTGACCTGGCATTCGGCGTTCATCGTCGGCCGGGACGGCAGGACGCGGGCCATCGTCGGTCTTTACGATCAGAAGACGGTCGAAGAAACCGGGGCCTATGACAGTGTCGTAGGCTACGTCACGGGCATCAAGGAACCCTTCCAGGAAACCATGAAGGCGCTCGACCCGCGGCGGATCGCGATCAATTATTCCGAAGGGAGCGAGATCTGCGACGGCCTGACCCACGGCATATATCTGACCCTCCATCGGCTCCTCGCGGAGATCGGGATGGCCGAAAGGCTTGTCACGGCGGAAAGGATCGTCTCCGCCCTAAGGGAGAGAAAATCGGCGAGCGAGATCGGCTTCATGAAGGAGGCCGTCCGGACGACCGGGGAGATCTTCGGCATGGTCCGCGGCTTCATCGCGCCCGGCCGGACGGAGAAGGAGATCGCCGCGTTCATGGTGGCGGAGGTGAAGCGGCGCGGCCTCGAGCTCGGCTGGGCCGAATCGACGTGCCCGTCCGTCTTCACGGGGCCCGATACCGCCGGCGCCCATTACTCGCCGACGGACCGGAAGGTGGAACCCGGCCACGTCCTGAACATGGATTTCGGGGTCAAGGTCAACAGCTACTGCTCCGACCTGCAGAGGACGTTCTATGTTCTCGGCCCGGGGGAGAGGGAGGCCCCGGTCGACGTCGCCAGGGGGTTCGCGGCAATCGTCCAGGCCATAGAGTCCTCCAGGCAGGCCATGAAACCCGGCGTCCAGGGCGTTGACATCGACGCGATCTCCCGAAAGGTCATCACCGCCGCCGGATACGATGAGTTCCCGCATGCGCTCGGGCACCAGGTCGGCCGCTTCGCCCATGACGGGACGGCGCTTCTCGGCCCCAAGTGGGAAAAATACGCCCAAAAACCCTTCCAGCTCCTCGAAGAGGGGATGGTCTTCACCCTCGAGCCGAGGTTGACCGTCCCGGGCAGGGGCGTCGTGACCGTCGAGGAGATGGTTGTCGTGACGAAAAGCGGCGCCGATTGGCTGTCCACGCCGCAGAAAGAGGTCCTGCTCGTCGGATGAAGGGCAGAGGACCGCACTGTTTTCCAAGGAGTGAACATGGGGCTCTCTTCAAGCGGCTTTACGGGGTACACGGGCAAGCTGGCCTGGGTCGATCTCGGGGCGAGGAAAACCTTCGTCGAGCCGGCCGATCCCGCCGTTTACCGGGATTACATCGGCGGCCGTGGCGTCCAAGCCCGCCTCATCTACGAACATCTCAAGGGCTCGGGACCGCTGAAAAACCCCCTCGGGCCCGAAAACCGGATCATCCTCGGCTCCGCGGCGCCCAACGACACCCTCATCCCCACGGCCGGACGCGGCTCCTGCTCCTTCATTGGGACCATGACCCGCTCTCCCGAGGCGGCCCCATGGGTCCCGGGCCACGAACCCCTTTACGGGCTCATCACGCACTCGAGCTGCGGCGGGCTCTTTCCCAACATGCTCAAGAGGGCCGGGATCGACCACTTGATCATCGACGGGAAGGCGGACGCGCCCGTCCGCATCCTCGTTTCGGAGGGGAAGGTCGAGGTCCTGCCCGCGGAGGACGAACTCTTTGAGGAACGGGGAGGCCGGAAGGTCGTCCGCACGGCTTCCGCGATCACGGACTTCCTCACGAAGAAATATCCCCGCTCCTCGACCGTCTGCCTGGGCCCTGGAGGCTGGAACAAGGTCGCTTTCGCCTGTCTGACCGCGGACCACCACCGGAACTTCGGCCGGGGAGGCGCCGGCGCCGTCTTCGGGTCGAAGAACCTCGTCGCGGTCACGGCCTTCGGCCGCGAAACCGTTTCTTACCATGACCCGGACGAATTCCAGAGGCTCGGCAAGGAGTTGGACGCTCTGGTAAAAGGCCACGCTTCCGATCCGGCCAAGACGGCCTCCTTCCGGCCCACGACCGGGACGACCTGGTGGCTGGACAGGGCGTTTCGCGGCGGCTACATGGGGAAAGAGGGGGGGTACCTCCCCTGGCACAACTTCGACGAGGGCTCGTTTGACGCCGCCGATTATGCGAAGGTCTCGACGGGCGCCTTCCTGGAGATCGCCGGGAAGCACAACGTCTGCAACCGCTGTCGGCACATCATGTGCACGCGTTCGGCCTCGGTGAACAATGGGCCCTACGCGGGGAACGGGGTCCGGCCGGAGTTCGAGACGATCGCCCTGTGGATCAACTGCTGCATCCTCGACCGGGACGCTATCTTTCACCTGAACCATCTATCGAACGAGCTTGGGATCGACACCATGACCCTGGGGAGCGTTATGGCCGGCGCGATGGAGCTCGCCGAAAAGGGATACCTCAAGGGTTATGCAAATGCTCCTGCCTTCGGCAGCGCCCCGGATATGGTCCGGACGCTCGAGACGATCGCCTACGGGTCGGACGAACTGGGGAGGCTGCTCGGCCAATACTCCGACCGCGTCATCGCCGGGGTGGGAGCGGCGGCCCCGGCAAGCGACCTCACGGAGATCGCCCGATCGGTGACGACCGCCTTCGGGGGGCTGGGATACGCGGGCATCGAACCTAAAGCGTTTCCCGGGATGTTCACGGCCTACGGGACTTCGAACCGCGGCCGCGGCGACCACACCTATGCCTGGACCATCCAGGCCGAGGAGGGCGGGCTCGAGGGGGCGGAGAACCTGGCCGGATACGTCGCGGCGGGCCAGGAGGGGAAGGCGCTCGTCGATTCCCTCGGCCTGTGCGATTTTTTCACGGCCGACGTCACCTCTGACCTGTTCCTGTCGCTGTATCAAGCTTTGACGGGGACCGAGCACTCAGCCGCCTCCATAACGGCCTGCGGCAAGAGGATCTACGCCCTGGAGCGCCACGTCAACAACCTCCAGGGACGGGGCCGCGCTTACGACGCTTACGTTCCGCCGAAATTGACCGTTCCCATGAGCCGCGGCGCCCTCAAGGGGAGGGCGGCGGACCCGGCTTATTACGGGTCGATCCTGGACGCCTATTACAGGGCCCAGGGCTGGTCCAAGGAGGGCGTCGTGGATGCCGGGCTCCTCGAACGGCTCGGCGTCAAGCCTTAAGCGGGATTTTGAACCGGACATCGGCCGTCCGGCCCCGGCTTCGCTCAGGTCGGGGGGTGGAGCCGCTTCCGGAACCATGGGCGGAGCGAGCGCATCTTTTCCTGTTGCCCGGCCGGCGCCCGCCGGCGGCACGTTGCGAGCTCCGGACTTCCTTCAGGCGCCCCCCAACGAACCTCGATGCCGTCATTGGGGTTATAGCCCATCTCGAACGCATCCTTCCTGTTCAAGATGTCTTCGATCGTGAGGGCCTGCGCGTTCCCGTCAGAGCGGACATAGGTGATCGACATCTCAGCGGCCCATTTCTTCGCCAGGGCTTCCAAGTCCTTCTTGACTTCTTCGGGGGTCTTCCGCTTCGGCAGCTTGTAGGATCCCGGGGAGCGGACGATCCTTTCCGGGAAATCGAGCAGGGTATCCATGGCGATGAGGAGCCTCATGTCCCGGTTCGGCGTCGAATAATCCTCCCAGAGGCCGCCGGCCTGGAAGACGGCCGCCGCGCTTCCCGGCATCGGGATGACCGCGCCGGGATGGGCCTTCATGTACGCCTCGCCGCCGGCGACGGATTCGACCCTGACGATGAGCTGTTCGTGGAGGGCCTGGAACAGGTCCCGGAAGGCCGTCTCCGGGTCCAGGGGGTTCGGATTGATGAGCCGCTCCATCGTTTCGTAGAATGCGGCGCTCTCCATCTTTTTCTGTTGGAGCGACACGTTTCCATATCCAGGGTCCGCGGCGATCTCTTCGTTTTTGAGGAGCCGGGGCCGGCCGCCGTCCATGACGATGGGCCGGAAGGCCTTGAATCCCGGTTCTCCGATGACCTCCGAAGTCGCGAACAGGAAGTTCCCCTTCCAGAATCGCTTGATGCCGACCGTGCCGTCGGGTTGGGCGTCGACGGCGAGGAGCGCTCCAGGCCGGTCACCGGACTGCGCGGCCCAGCGGACGATGACCAGCGTGTGGCCGTACGGGTCGGCGTAAACGACCCCGGGGCGGAGAGCTTCGCGGGTCAGGGGCACGGGATAATAGTCCGAGCTATCATCCTCGAGCCTTGTCCGGGCCGTGCCGGAGTGGATCGTGTTCATGACGTTGCGGAGGAAGGAGTTGAAGGCCTGGGCCGGGTTTGCTTTCCCGGCCTGCGACGCGTTCGTGGTCCAGCGCCCCGTCCGGGGGGCCCTGTCGATCGTTCCCCGGTCGCATTCATGGAAGCCGAAGGGGAGGCCGAGCTTCCAGGCGAAGTAGGCCCTTAGGTAGAAGGGATTGTCGGCGCAATCGGGGTCCATGACGACCGCGGTCTTGGCAGCCGGGTCGTCTTCCCCGAGCCCGAGGCGGTTATGGAGGATGTTGCGCTCCGGGTCCCGCGTGACCTCGTGGAGAGCGGGCCAGGAGGATCGTTCGCCGGCGTCGTGGAACAAGGCGTCGATCCAGGCGGAATAAAGGGCTTCGGCGTCCCGGCCCCAGGTCCTTTCGTTCTCCCAGACCGCGCTTGTCGGCTTCCGGGGAGGGGCCGCTGACGATACACTGACCTCCAGGCTCCTGACGGTTTTCCGGCGCTCGACAAGAGAAACTGTGCAGCCCCCTTCAGATCCTAACCGGAACTCGGTGCTCCTCCAGAAAGGCGGCCCGCCGCCGTCTTTGGTTTTCCGGGGTTCGAGGGGACCCGAAGGGCCGTTAACGATGATCCGGGCGTCCCCGATGTCTCTTTCGCCGGCCGCCAGAACGTGCATGATCCCGCCGGGGACCGGATGTTTGGGAGAGATGAGCAGGGCATAAGATTCCCGTGTTTCGACGCTGCCGGCGGGATGCCCGGGGGAGGTCAACAGAGCATTTGATTTTGAAGCGCTGGCCCGCTTGACGGGACATCTGGAAGAAACCAACCGAGCTTCTGACCCGGTCCCGATCGACTTCCCTGCGGACAGAGCGCCCGCTAAAAGCACAGCGATGAACAAGACGGCCGCTCCCGCCGCATGCCCCCTCAAGCGACGCGCCGTTCGGATTTTTGTTACAGTGCCGGGCATTTTCTTCTAATTGCCATTTTACCCTGCCACGCCGCGAATATCCAGGTCCGGCGTTTTCCGGTTGACTCCCTTATAAAACCCCCGTATTCTTACTGTTAGAGGGATTGCGTACGCCGAGTCTTTTCGGAGTCCGGTTGTCCCGGAAAAACGATCAGATTAATCCGATGTTCGAACTCATGAGAATGGAAGGGAGGCTCTCTTGGGAGCAATAGGGAATGCGGGCGGGCGTCCGGGCGGGCGTCCAGCCGACGCTTCTAAAGCACCGACGCGTTTAGACCTGCCATCTCACGACCAAAGAGAGCACCGGCCTTCGCTCTATCTTCTCCTGCTTTTTCTTGTCTTGGCGGCGAGCATCGTCGCCACCGGATATTTCTTTTACGGCCGCTTCGAGCAGAATTTCCGCGCCGCGGTCGAGCTCCAGCTTTCTTCCATCGCGGAGTTGAAAGTGGACCAGTTGGTCCAATGGCGAAAAGAGCGGATGGGAGACGCCTCCGTCTTTTACAAGAACAAGGCTTTTTCCGGGTTGGTACGACGCTTTTTAGAGAAACCGGCGGACGCGGAGGCGCGCGGCCTGATCCTCAATTGGTTGGGACGGGTTCAGGGTGCTTACCAGTGCGACCGGATTTTTATTCTGGACGCGCAGGGGATCGAGTGGTTGGCTGTTCCGGAGGCACCACCCGCACCCGTGGCGTCCCACGTGCTCCAACAGATTACCGAGGTTCTGAGCTCGGACAAGATAACGTTTCTGGATTTCCACCGGGATGCGCCCGATCGTCCCATTCATTTGAGTCTCGCCATTCCCGTCCGCGAAGAGTCGGATGGCGGCCAACCCTTGGGTGTTCTCGTGCTGCGCATCGATCCCGCGACATATCTCTATCCCTATATCAGCGCCTGGCCCATCCCCAGCCTGACGGCCGAGACCCTGCTTGTCCGCCGGGATGGAAATGACGCGCTCTTTCTGAATGAGCTCAAGTTTCAAAAAGACACCGCCCTGAAGCTGCGTGTTCCGTTGACATCAATGGATGTCCCCGCCGCGAAGGCGGTCCTGGGACAGGAAGGGATCGTGGAAGGCATTGATTATCGCGGTGTGCCGGTACTTGCCGACATACGCGGAATTCCCGATTCTCCTTGGTTTCTGGTCGCCCGCATGGACACCGCCGAAGTGTTCGCGCCGCTCCGGGCGCGGTTATGGCTGATGATCGGGCTCGTCGCCGTTCTGATCTGCGGTGCGGGCGCCGGCGTAGGGATGATCTGGCGCTTGCAGAGGACCCGCTTCTATCGGGAACGGTACAAGGCGACGGAGGCGCTGCTCCGGGCCGAAGAGGACTTCCGGCATTCTCTGGATGACTCACCGCTCGGGGTACGCATTGTTACCGCGGAAGGCGAGACGATATATGCCAACCGGGCGATCCTGGATATCTATGGATTCCGGAGCCTTGAGGAATTGAGAACGACACCCGTAGAGAAACGCTACACGGCTGAGAGCTATGCCCAGTTCCAGAAAAGATATGAGAGAAGACGGCGAGGCGAGGATTCGCCGTCCGAATATGAAGTCAGTATCGTGAGGAAAAACGGCGAGGTCAGGCACCTTCAGGTCTCCCGCAAAGAACTGTTTTGGAGCGGCAAAAAGCAATATCAAACGCTCTACCGTGACATCACCGAGCGCAAGCGGTCGGAGGAGGAGCTACGGGAGAGCGAGGAGAAGTATCGTGCCATCATTGAAACGAATCAGGAATGGATATGGCAGATCAACAATAAAGGGATACATACCTTTAGCAACCCAGCAATAGAACAGATATTAGGTTACTCGATTGAAGATATAGTGGGAAAGAACGCAACGATTCACATGCATCCAGAAGACCGCCGAGAAATCGAAGAGATGCTTCCAAAATGGATCGAGAATAAAAAAGGATGGAACAATCTTGTATTGCGATGGATGCATAAGGATGGCAGTATACGCTGGCTGGAGAGCAACGCCGTTGTGATGTTGGATGTCAATGGTGAATTGATCGGCTTCCAAGGGTCGGACCGCGACATCACCGAGCGCAAGCTCGCCGAATTGGCGAGCTTGCGGGCGGAGGAGGCGTTGCGGGAGAGCGAAGTGCGTTACAGAACCCTGTTTGACGAATCCCTGGACGGGATCTGCCTGGCGGATGCGGAAACAGGCCTCATCATTGATTGCAACCAAGCGCTGGCGGCTTTAGTAGGCAGAGAGCGGGCGGAATTGATCGGGCAATCTCAAACGATATTGCACCCGCCATATAACGACCAGGCGGCCACCTCTCCCACATTCAGGCAACACCTGGTCCATAAAGAAGGTCATACTCTGGAAACGCAAGTTGTGACAAGTGCCGGCATCATCAGAGAAGTGGAAATCAAAGCTAATCAGCTGAATCTTCAGGGCAGGAAAACGCTGCAGGGAGTATTTCGCGACATCACCGAGCGCAAGCGGGCGGAAGAAGCCGTGAGAAAAAGCGAGGAAAAATACAGGGGTTTGACGGAAAACGTCAACTTAGGGATTTACAGAAATACCGTTGGACCTGAAGGCAAATTCATTGAAGCCAACCCCGCCATCGTTGGGATGTTTGGGTATAAAAGCAAAGAGGAATTCCTGGCTATAAACGTTTTAGAGCTGTATCAACATGCAGACGGCAGGAATAAGTTTAATGATAAAATGCTCAAAGAAGGATTTGTCAGAGGCGAGGAATTGTGGCTGAAAAAGAAAGACGGAAGTCCTTTTGTCGGCTCCGTGTCAGCGGTGGCCGTTAAGGACGAGCAGGGTCATGTGAAATATTATGATGGAATCATCGACGACATCACCGAGCGTAAGCGGGCAGAGGAGGCGTTGCGGGCTTCCCTGCGGGAAAAAGAAGTGCTGCTCCGGGAGGTTCACCACCGCGTCAAGAACAACATGCAGGTCATCTCAAGTCTTTTCAACCTCCAGGCCGGGCACACGACGAACGAGGAGTGCCGCGGGATTCTCAAAGAGGGGCAGACGCGCATCCGTTCCATGAGCCTCGTCCACGAAAAGCTCTATCAATCCCGCGACCTGTCGAAAATCGACTTCGCCGGCTACATCCAGAGCCTTGCGGTTCACTTGTTACATGTCTATCTGGTCAATCCAGCGCAGGTCCGGATGGAAACGGACTTCGAAGACGTGTCCCTGGACATCAATTCGGCCGTCCCCTGCGGCCTCATCCTCAACGAACTAATTTCCAATGCGCTCAAGCACGCGTTTTCGGAGGGCCGGACAGGGGTGATCAAGATTGGATTGAGGCGCGGGCCCGGAGGCGCGGTGGAGCTTCGGGTGGCGGACGACGGAGTTGGTTTCCCGAAAGGGTTGGACTTCCGTAAGGCCGAAAGCTTTGGACTACAGATCGTGAACCTGCTCGTCGACCAGCTGGAAGCGACCATCGAGATCGATAGAACGAAGGGGACGGCCTTCACCGTGACGTTCCGCAAGTTGAAATATGCGCTGCGGACTTGAGCGGATTTCCAAGGGCCTTCGCTCATTTTACGTCCCCGGGGGTGGGAGCCCGATCACTCACTCCGAAACCGGATCTCGCGCAACGGGAATTTGACAGCCCTTCCGGCTTCATGTATTAATTGAACTTCAAACCGCGTTTGGAAGGAACCCCGGCCACGAATGAATTTGTTTTCAAGCCTTTCGAGGAGATGACCCCGGAGGATTATGCCGCCGTCGGCTTCAAGTCCGGCCTGGAGATCCACCAGCAGCTCCTGACCGCCAAGAAGCTCTTCTGCCGTTGCCCGGCCGGCCGGTTGAGCGACGCGTTCGACGCCGAGATCCTCCGCCACATGCGGCCCACTCTCTCCGAGCTCGGCGAGTACGACGGCACGGCCCTCATGGAGTTCAAGACGAAAAAGGAGATCATCTACCGGATCAAGCGCGAGACGGTCTGCACTTACGAAATGGACGACACGCCGCCCTTCGAGCTTAATGAAGATGCCTTGGATATCGCCTTAGGCATCGGGATGCTTTATGACTGTAAGATGATCGACGAGCTCCATATTGCCCGCAAACAATACCTGGACGGGAGTATCCCCACCGGCTTCCAGCGGACGACCATCGTCGGCGTCGACGGCAGGGTCCCGTACAAGGGGCGCGACATCCGGATCGTTCAGCTGGGGCTGGAGGAGGACGCCTGCCGCGAGGTCAGCGATATCGGCCATAGGCGCGTCTATCTCACGGACAGGCTCGGCATGCCCCTTATCGAGACCGTAACGGCCCCGGACATGCGGACCCCCCAGGAAGCGGCCGA
>Ga0315277_10004805_pt1 | contig 17914 bp, 16 predicted proteins | sample YL17G05_15_MG_FD_203695 | JGI IMG/M metagenome (GOLD analysis project Ga0315277, IMG submission 203695) | Sediment microbial communities from Yellowstone Lake, YNP, Wyoming, USA - YL17G05_15 | ecosystem: Environmental > Aquatic > Freshwater > Lake > Sediment | place: USA: Wyoming | collected...
CGGTTGACAGCGGTTTCCCCAGCCGAGGGCGGCTGGGCTACACGATCTTTTCGCTTCTTTTCGTTTCTCTCGGCTGTCACGGTTTCGGTTGCGGCTGAAGGCCGCGCCAAGCTCGCCCTGGGGAGATTCCAGGGCGCACTTGAATCCGCCGGCGGGCGTAGGTACTATGGTGCGTCATTTGATGGCGTCAAACGACCTGCGGGTTCGTTGCCGTAGCGTTGCCGCACAATGTGAACTGTTATACAGAAGGTCTGTGGCTCTTGGCCGTTGTCGTTTTGCAGGAAATTCATAAGGCGTTCGGGCCGGAAGTCGTGCTCGATCAGTTGAATCTTCAGCTCCATGCGGGCGAGAAGGTCGGCATGGTCGGCGCGAACGGCTCGGGCAAAACGACCATCCTCAAGCTGATCACAGGCGAGATCCCGCCGGACATCGGGCGCGTCATCAGGCAGAAAGGACTGCGCATCGGATACCTGCCGCAGGAGGCCACGTTCAGCGGCGAGCGGACCGTCCTGGAGGAGATGCACGCCGGCGTTGAGCACCTGCTCAAGCTCCAGCAGGCGATCCACGATGTTTCGCACGAGATGGAGAGTCTCACCGGCGCCGAGCTCCAGGCGAAAATGAGACAATACGACCGGCTCGGCCACGAATTCGAGATCGCCGGCGGGTACGAGTACGAGACCCGCATCCAGATGACGCTGGCGGCGCTCGATTTCGAGCCCGAATTGCACCACGCGAAAACGACCGCCCTGAGCGGGGGGCAACTGTCCCGGCTGGGCCTGGCCCAGGTGCTCATGCTGGAGACCGACCTGCTGCTGCTCGATGAGCCGACGAACCACCTGGACCTGCAGGCGACCGAGTGGCTGGAGCGATTCATAGGCAACTACCGCGGGGCGGCCGTCATCATCAGTCACGACCGCTACCTGCTGGATCGCGTCGCCTGCAAGATCATCGAGGTGGAGAACCGCCAGGCCCGCGTCTGGAGCGGCAACTACAGTAATTACATCCAGACGCGGGAGACCGTGCGGCTTCAGCAGCAGCGGGAATACACCCAGCGGGTCGAGATGATCGAGCGGACCCGGGACTTCATCGCCCGCAACAAGGACCAGGAGGGCATGCGCGGCACGGCCAAGGGCCGCAAAACACGCCTCAAACGGCTGCTCAAGGAGAATCCCGACTTTCTTGACAGGCCCACCGAGCAGAAGACGATCCGATTCTCGTTCAAGGAAACGGACGGCGGCAGCGATCTCGTGCTTCGGTGCGAGGGAATGGGCAAATCCTTCGGCGATCTGACGCTGTTTGAGAATCTCACGTTTGACGTTCTCAACGGCGAGCGGCTCGGTATCACCGGTCCCAACGGCACGGGAAAGACAACTCTCGTGAATCTGGCCCTCGGCCGGATGGAGCCCTCGGCGGGCAGCATCCGCATGGGCCCCAATCTCCGCATCGGATATCTTGACCAGCATGGAGACGTTCTCGATGCGAACCGGAGCGTGCTCGAAGAGGCCTGGAGCACCAACCCCGAACTCGTGCCGGAGCAGGTTCGCAGCCGCCTGGGCACGTTTCTTTTCTCGGGCGACGACGTGTTCAAGCTCTGCGGCGACCTGAGCGGCGGACAGCGCAGCCGGCTGATGCTCTGCAAGCTCGTCCTCTCCGAGCCCGACGTCCTCATCATGGACGAGCCGACGAACCATCTGGATATTGCCAGCCGCGAGATGCTCGAATCGGCGCTCGACGACTACACCGGCACCATCCTCGCCGTCAGCCATGACCGGTACTTTCTCGACCGCGTGGTGGACAAGCTCCTGGTGATCGGCACCGATGAGCTCGGACAGCGCTCACTCGGAAGGACCGAGTTCATCGAGGGGACGCCCGCCTATGCCCTGTATGCCTCCATCATCGCCAGGCGGATTGAGGACGACCAGCAGAGACGGCAGGAGGCTGCCGGATTGCAGAAGCGCCAGGCCGTCGAGACAAGAGTGGAGCCGCGAAACAGGGCCCCGGAAGAGCTCAAACGCTTCAATAAGTATTCCGTCGAGCAGCTTGAGAACATGATCCTGCGGCTTGAGCACGAGCTGGAGGACATGAAGCAGCGTTTCGGCGACGCGGAGCTGTACCGCAATCCCGAGCGGTTTGCGGAACTGCAGGAGGATTATGACGCCAAGCAGGCGGAGCTCGACCTGCTCTACCGGGCCTACGACCGCCGCGCCGGATGAGATCGCCAGCCTCTCCCAAAAGCAGACGGAGCGAGAGCGGCAAGTGGTAGAGACGCAATATCTTGCGCCTCTACGCACGGACAGGATAAGGATATGAGCGAGCCACGCCGGCGTTATCTGTTTGTCTGTGCGGCGAATATCAACCGCAGCCCGACAGCCGTGGAGGTGTTCCGGACGATGGCTGCGAAGAACGGCCTGGAGGTCGAGGTCCGCTCCGCCGGCATATCCCCATTCTCGGCCAACCCCGTGACCAAAGCAATGGCCGATGAGGCCGACTTCATCTTCGTGATGGAGGACTACATGGCGCGGGAGCTGGAAACCAGGTTCGGACAAGACCCGGCGAAGATCGTCTGCCTGGACATTCCTGATATCTACGAACGGAATGACCCCACCCTGGTGCGAATTCTGACGCGAGAGCTTGCGCCCTATGCGAAATTGTGATCCGGCGGGTCTTACGGGCGCAGCAGTCCGGGCACGTCGCCGACGTCCCACTCCGGCAGCGGGGGAATCTGTTCGGAGGACAGGCCCGCGGGTCGAGGAGCCGTATTGGCCGAGGGCGAGGATTCACCGGCAATCGACGCTTGCAGGTACGTGGCGAGATTGGCCTTGCGATTCTTCAGGCCGATCTTGCGGCGGATGTTCTCGCGGTGCCGCCGCACCGTCGCCGGTGAGATGCAGCGCAGTTGCGCGATCTCCTTCGTCGAGAGCCCGTTGCGGATCATCGTGCTGATGGCGATCTCGACGGGCGTCAACTCCACGTGGTCGCGGGCGATCTGCGTGAGGAATGGCGACGTGATCTCCTGCAGGCTCCTGCGCAGCAGAGTGGCGTAGGAACGCTGGCGCCCGGTGACTTCCAGCTCCAGCTCAAAGACGATCGGCATGATCACCTTTTGAATGTTCGCGGCGATGGATGCCTTGATCCCGTGCTTCTCCTCCTCCAGCCGGGAGAGGACGGCGCGCAAGGCGATGTTGGCCTCCTGGAGCGCCTGGTGCTCCCTCTGGATGGCGCGGTGCGCAGCGCGCAGGTCCGACAGGGCCTTCATGTGCATCATGACGCTGCCGACCCGTTCGGCGACGGCCCGGATCAGGGCGTATTCCTCCTTGAGGAACGGCCCCGTGTCCGAGGTCGGGACGACCTTCCGGTAGAAGACCTCGACCACGCCGACGGGCCGGCCGTCCGCGGCGATATCGGAGGCCATCCGCCATTTGCCCTCCGCGAAGTTCTGCGTGATGTACTGTTTCTCCCCGTAGCTGATCCTCGCGCAGGCGTGCTCCGGGAATTGCCAGCTCTTGGGCAGACAATCCACGACGCTCTGGAGGAAACGGTCCGGATACTGGAAGTGCATTTCGCTGAATGTGGAGATCGTATAGAGACAATCGAGCTCTTTGATGCGCTCCCGCAGCGCGATCTCCAGTTCGGACTGAGGCCGGTCGCCGGCGCGTTCAGCCTCCGCCGCCGCGATGCGCTTGCGCAAGGTTTCAACCTGCTTCACCAGTTGAGCACGAGTAGGAGCCTTGGCCATAACGATTACCCATCTAATGCACAGTTCTCTGCGAAGCGCCCGTACGAACAAATCCATTATGCCGGCAAGCCCGCGAAAAGGCAAGCATTTTTCAGGGGATGGCAAGCATGTGTATAAGTGCCGCATACAAAAGGAGTTATGCGCACTTGGTGGATGGGACATCCGTCGAGCGATTGGAGGGCACCTATCATATATGTGAGTATTCCGTGTGGGAAAAGAACCACAGAGCCTATGTGGAACTCATGTGCATGTTGTTGGGGACGGCGGCTGCCGCGGGGTCGCTACAATGCAGGCTGTGCGTCGTGAATACTGTTGAGACGCGTTTGGCTGCCGTGCAAGGAATGGAAGACAAAGGTGGCTGTGCCTGATGACTGGGAGATTGCCATGACCGCAGAACCGCAGAGGAGGATATACGGCGAGCAGATGCCGAATGAGCAACCGACGGTGCTCCCGTTCACACCGCTGTTCCAGCTTGAGCACCTGTTGAAGGTTTCCGGGTCGGTCGCTCAGGATGCGGACAAGGTCTGGGCGGAGATCTGGAGCGAGCTCAAGCAGATGACTACCGGCAGCGGGCTGGTCGTCCCGGAGGCGAAGCAGGGATTCGTCCCCGCGTGCGGGTGGCCCGAATTCCTGGAGAAGTTCTGGCTGCTGAAACATTACCTGGATTCCATCCAGCGGATCTGTGACCGGCAACACTGAGGCCCTGTCTGACGGTGCTCGCCGCATCGGGACGAAGTCCATCAGATGTGAGATGATACTACGGAAGTAAGAGGAGAATGTATGACGATTTCAACGTTACGAACCGGAGAAAAATCGGGGGCTGACCATCAGGTGGAGGCCTTCATGGAGCGGGTCGTCGCTCAGTCGCCCGGCGAGGTGGAATTCCATCAGGCCGTCAGCGAGGTGGCCAGGTCGGTCATGCCCATTGTCCAGAACAACCGCGCCTACCGCGAGGCCAAGGTCCTGGAACGCATAGTGGTGCCCGAGAACGTGATCATGTTCCGAGTCGTCTGGACGGATGACAGTGGGCAGGTCCAGGTGAACCGGGGCTATCGCATTCGCATGAGCAGCCTGCTGGGTCCGTACAAGGGCGGACTGCGGTTCCATCCGTCGGTCAATCTCGGAGTGCTGAAGTTTCTGGCCTTTGAGCAGGTGTTCAAGAACAGCCTGACGACGCTGCCGATGGGCGGCGCCAAGGGCGGGTCCGATTTCGATCCGAAGGGCCGCAGCGATGCCGAAGTCATGCGGTTCTGCCAGTCGTTCATGTCCGAGCTGTTCCGTCACATCGGTCCGGATATCGACGTCCCTGCCGGCGACATTGGCGTGGGCGGCCGGGAAATCGGGTTCCTCTTCGGCCAATATCGTCGCCTGACCCATCGCTTCAACGGCGCCATCACGGGCAAGGCTGTGGGCTGGGGCGGCTCGAACCTTCGCCCGGAGGCGACCGGCTACGGCTGCGTCTACTTCGCCAACGAAATGCTGTCCACGCGCGGCGAGAGCCTCAAAGGCAAGACCGCCGCAGTCTCGGGTTCCGGAAACGTGGCCCAGTACACAGTGGAAAAGCTCAACGTCCTCGGCGCTAAGCCGATCTCGATGTCGGACTCGGATGGCACGATCATCGATATGGCCGGCATCGGGCCCGAGAAGCTGGCGTGGGTGCTGGAACTGAAGAACGTGCGTCGCGGCCGCATCCGCGAGTACGCGGACCACTTCAAGGGCGCCCAGTACCTGGCCGGCAAGCGGCCCTGGTCCGTGCCGTGCGACTTGGCGTTCCCCAGCGCGACTCAGAATGAAATCGATGAAGAGGACGCTCGACAGTTGGTGGCCAACGGCTGCTACTGCGTCAGCGAGGGAGCCAACATGCCCAGCCGGCCGGAAGCCGTGAGTGTATTCCATGAAGCGAAGATCCTGTATGGCCCGGGCAAAGCGGCCAACGCCGGCGGCGTTGCGGTGTCCGGCCTGGAGATGACCCAGAACGGAGGCTGCATGCGGCGCTCTCGCGAGGATGTCGATAACCAATTGCACACGATCATGAGCTCCATCCATCAAAACTGCGTCAAGTACGGCAAAGAGAAAGAGAACGGCTACGTGGATTACGTACGTGGCGCCAACGCGGCGGGCTTTGTCAAAGTGGCTGACGCCATGGTGGCACAAGGCTACATGTGAGCCGGCGGAATAACCGGCGTTCTCACGTTGCTTGGCGGTGAAGGCGCGGCATCCAGGTATTGACAGTCGAATTGAGCGAAGCTCTCGTCGTCGGGATTAGCAGGGTTGTAGCAGACCCATCAAAGGCGAGGGCTCGCTTTTTTTCTACGCCTGATGGCTGCTCAGTGTGCTGCAACGGGCAGCAAAATGTGCGAGGGATGGCTGGCGTTCATGTAGATCGTGTTTGTGGCGACCTCGGTCTTGTCGTCGGCGCCTGAGGGCTTGCCGGTGTTCGGGTTGGGCTCGAAGCGCGGCGCATTGCTCGAGGAGATGGCGATGCGGACACGGTGGCCGGGACTGATGACCAGGCTGGTAGACCACAGGTCGATCTCGAACTCGTAGATCTTGCCGGGCTCCACCGGCTCATCCTTCTCCAGGGAGTTGCGGTGACTGGCGCGGATGATGCCGTCGAGCACGATGATGCTGCGGCCATCCGGATAGACGTCGCAGAGCTTGGCCGTGAAGTCCGTATCCGGGGCAGTGGACGAGGCCCAGAGCTTGACCTTCACCGGCCCGGTGATCTCGACGTGCCGGTCCAGAGCGGGGGACGTGAACAGAAGGAGGTCTTTTCGTTCCTCAACGGATCGCTGGTCCATCGGCCCCTTGCTGATGGTCAGATTCGCGCCGCCGACCGTAGGCACGGGGTTCTTCGGGTCGTACTTGTAGGCGAGCGAGCCGAACAGCTCTTCCGGCGGGGTGAGCCGCAGCTTGTTGTCGGTATGAAAATACACCTTGACGGCCTCGGCAGGGATGGGCCAGTCCGGGGCGGTCCGCCACTTGTTGCCGGGCGTATTGGGGTCGGCCGGGTCGCCCATGACGAAATACTGCACGACGGGAATCTCCTCGAGTCCTTTGCCGTCGTTCTTCAGCCAGATGTCGAACCACTTCCACGCGTCGGCGGCCTGGGCCAGACGTTGGTCGGCGTTGGGGAAAACCAGGTCCTCGTTGCGCCCGTGGCCGTACGCCTCCATGACCAGTCGGCACTTGCCGCGGGCGCCCACGTCGCCCTGCTTGTTGACTGTCAGGAAGCCGTCGATGCTGCCGGCGTTGAAGATGTCATACCAGCCACCCATGAACATCGTCGGCACATTCACCTGGGAGGCCATTCGCTGCGGGTCCATCTGCTTCCAATAGTCATCGTAGTTCGGGTGGGCCCGGATCAGTTCCAGGTTCTTCGGGTCGCACTTGGTCATCTTGAGCCAGTCTTCGATCAAGCTCTTGAGAAATGCCCCGCCCAGGTAGGCACTCTGCGGGTACATGCTGGAGAAGGCGACTGAGACGTAGGAGCAGGTCAGGTGAGGCGGACGGCTCGGGGCAGTCATGTTCAGGGCGCAGGCCGGCGCGCTGATGCCGAACCCGCCGACCTTGCCGTTGGACCATTTCTGCCTGGCGATCCATTCCACGGTGTCATACCCGTCCTGGTGCTCGCCCCAGCCATTGTGTACGAAGATCGGGTAATCGACGCCCTCGGAATCGAACCGGCCCCGGAAATCCTGGGAAATCAGCGCATAGCCCCGGCGGTCGACTTCGGGCACGAATGGCGCGACGGACTTCCTGCTGTAGGGCGTCATGACGAGAATGGCCGGCCACGGTCCATCGCCTGCCGGAACGTACACGTCCGTCGCCAGCTTGACGCCGTCCCGCATCGGGATCATCACCGTTTCTTTGAACTCGGCAAGGCAAAGCGGGGAGAGGATGGCTGTGACGAGGATCGCAGTGAGGATCGCGCTGCGAAGTGCTGTCCGTTTCATCGAAGGCCTCCAATTATTTTGGCGAGGCGGGAGACTGCAGGAGATTGTAGGCACCCACAACGTACGGCCTGCCGGCTCCGGTCCTCGTGGCGACTATTCTACGGATGCCAGTACAGACGTGCAACCCACGTGTGCATATTGCAGAAGAAATCCATTTTGGGCCGCAGGTCCGGTCAGATTTCGCGGCGGCGCAGCCTCTTGCGGCCGGAGAGCAGGGCGGGTATTGTGTGGCCGGAGCCGCCGGGGCGGAGGCCTGGCGGCAGTGTCGTAACGGGAGTGCATGTATGGTCAGGATTGCCTGTGTCGCCGGGTTGCTGCTCATCATGCAGGCCGGTCCGCCGCCGCAGCACGATGTCGTCCCCTTGCTCCACGCCCACGCACATAACGACTATCTCCATAAGCCGCCGCTACTTGCGGCGCTGGAGCACGGGTTCACCAGTGTGGAGGCCGACATATTCCTCGTCGATGGCGAGTTGTGTGTGGCGCACGACCCCGACAAAGTCAGTGCCGAGCGGACATTGCGGTCGCTGTACCTGGACCCTTTGCAGCAGCGGGTCAAGGCGAACGGGGGGCGCGTATATCCCAGCGGTTCGAGATTTCTCCTGTTCGTGGACATCAAATCCGCCGCCGAGCCGACCTATTTGAAACTCCACGAGGTCCTGACGCAGTATCGCGACATGCTTGTCGCCCTGGGCCCGCAGGGGCGAAAAGAGGGGGCTATTCTGGTAGTGGTGTCGGGGAACCGGCCGCTGGAGCTGATGCGATCGCAGCCGGTTCGCTACGTCGGCTATGATGGCCGGCTGACCGATCTCGATTCCGGCGCCCCGGCCGACCTCGTCCCCTTGATCAGCGACCAGTGGAGCAAGCATTTCACCTGGCGGGGGGAGGGCCCGATGCCACCGCAGGAGCGGCAGAAGCTCGACGGCATTGTTCTAAAGGCCCATGGAAAGGACCGGCTGGTGCGGTTCTGGGCCACGCCCGATGTCCCGTCGACCGCCCGCGAGGCCCTCTGGCGGGAGTTGCTGTCGGCGGGCGTCGATCTGCTCAACTCAGACGACCTCAAGGGATTGCAGGAGTTCCTCCTCAAGCATGAGCGGTGACGGCTTCATCCAGACGATGGACCTGACGAAGGTCTACAGATTCGGCACTGTCGAAGTGACGGCACTTGACGGCGTGACGCTGTCGATCTCGCGCGGGCGCCTCGTGGGTGTGACCGGGGCCTCCGGCTCGGGCAAATCCACGTTGATGAACCTGCTGGGTGGCCTGGACACGCCGTCCTCGGGCAGTATCTGCGTCGCCGGCAGGCTGATCTCGGAACTGAGCAAAAAGGAACTGGCCCTGTACCGCCGCAACATGGTCGGCATGATCTTTCAGTCCTTCAACCTGGTGAACGCGTACACCGCCCTCGAAAACGTGGCCCTACCGCTGCTGTTCGCGGGTGTGGCCAAAAAGGAGCGGCAACGCCGTGCCGCCGAGCTCCTGCACGCCGTCGGCCTGGAGGCAAGAAAGGACCATCGCCCGACGGAGTTGTCGGGCGGGGAGCAGCAGCGGGTGGCCATCGCCCGGGCGCTCGTCAATCAGCCGCAGATCCTCCTGGCCGACGAGCCCACCGGTAATCTCGACACGAAAACGTCCCGGCAGATCGTCGAGACCCTGGCCGACCTGAACCGCAACCGGGGCCTGACCGTCGTAATGATCTCCCACGAACAGGACCTCCTCCGCGAGTTTGCCAGCGAAGTGATCCAGTTACAGGATGGAATGGTGGTGGCACGCGAGAGAACCACGCCCAGGAACTGACCGATTCAGCGCGTCTTCACCTACTCGCTGGTTCCGAGCGGGAGATTCCGTATTCGCACTTGCCCCTCGGTGACGGTAACGATGGCACCGTTCTCAAGTGCCGTTGAGTATTGGGAGACAACGTTGAGCAGATGGCCATTCACATGTTCGGGACGCATGTTTCGCAGATGAAAGATGACAACACTCGGCAGATTGGCGCCACTGGCCGCAAGAAGGTCGCCAAAGTCGAGATCATGTGTCAGGAGAATGCACTGTTCCTTACGGGCTTTTTCCAATATCATTGAGTCCCTCAGCCTGTCGAGGCCTTGCTGGTGAAGGTGAACTGCCTGATGCCCCAGATGCTGAAGGAGGCCAACTACTGTTGGGGAAATGCCCATGTCCGCCAAGAACTTCATGCTGACGCCAACTCCAGGGGATGAACAGTCTCCTCGGTCAACCACGCTGCGTATCGAAGGGCCTGGTGAACATCCTCTTGCTCCAGGTAAGGATAACTCTTGACGATCTCCTCCGCACTCATTCCGTTGGCGACCAGATTGACTACAAGAGAAACAGTCACGCGCATGCCGCGAATGCATGCCCTGCCCCCCATCACGTGGGGATCGAACGTGATGCGATCGAATTCCAGCATAGGACATCTCCCGAACTGCAACGATATTGGCCCAATCAGTCGTGGCCTTACTAATCATAGCCAAGCCCAGGCCGAATGTCAACTGGACGGCGAAAAGCGATATTCTGTCCAAGGCAGAAGCGCCTTGGCAGGAATCCTGCAAAAGAGTATACTCTTGCGATCTTATGCGAATCTCGGATTACATCGGGCAGGCGTGCGGCAATCTGTGGAAGAAGAAGCTGCGCACGTTCCTGACGACCACGGGCGTCGTGATCGGGATCGGGGCGCTGGTCTGCATGTTCGCGTTCGGCCAGGGTGTCCAGAGGAACGTCACCGAGCAATTCAACAGGCTCGACCTGTTCAACTACATCAACGTGTACGCTCGCGGCGGCGACCGTGGGCCCCGGCGACACCATGATCCCGACGAAGAGGGATGGCGGGCGGAGGGAAGTGGAACTGCCGACGCAAATGCACCGCGGCTGGATGAGGAGTCCCTGAAGGAGGTGAAGAAGATCAACGGCGTGGAGGCTGCCTTTCCCGAGCTGCGCTTCCCGGCCCAGATTCACCTTGGGGACAAGGAGCAGTTTTCGCTCGTCCAGGTCTTGTCGGCGGATACTTGTCGGCCGATGCCGCTGCTCGCCGGGCACTGTTATGATCCGAACGAGCCAAACGGGATACTCGTCAGCGGCTCCCTCGTGCGGCGTCTGGGCATCAACGAACCGTCGGAGGCAATCGGTCGGCAGATCGAGATCGCCACACTGACGCTGGATTTCCGTCTCGCCAGTCTGTTGCGGATGGCCTTCTCGTCCGGCGACCAGGCCCTTCCCATCGCGCGTGAGAGTTATCGTTTCGTCGTCACGGGTGTCGCCGAGCGGATGCCGTTCGGGGGGATGGGCGACGCGTATATTCAGCCGGAGGCGGCCAGCGGGATGCGCAAGCTGTCGCTGACGAGCGTCTGGGATTTCTTTCGGCCGGCCGGCGAAGCGGCGAATTACTCGATGATCACCGTCAAGGTCGGGTCGGCGAAGGATATCTCGCCTGTCAAGAAGGAGTTGGAGTCACGGGGCTTTCGAACGTTTGCCTGGATTGACCAGTTGGACCAGATGCGGATCGGCTTTCTCATCATGGATATGGTGCTCATCGCGGTCGGCATGATCGGCGTCACGGTCGCCTCGCTTGGCATCGTCAACACGATGGTCATGTCTATCCTGGAGCGCTACCGCGAGATCGGTATCATGAAAGCGGTGGGGGCCACGGACGGCGACGTGCAGCGAATCTTCCTGTTTGAGTCCGGCGCGATCGGCCTGCTGGGCGGCCTTTTCGGCCTGGCCCTCGGCTGGCTTGTCAGCGCGATCATCAACGAGGTCGTCAACGCTATCATGTCGCGGCAGTCCGCCCCGCGCATGGAGCACTTCAGTTTCCCCTGGTGGCTCTGCCTCGGCGCGATCGCGTTTTCGATTCTGGTCAGCCTGGCCGCCGGCATCTTCCCCACCCGCCGCGCCGCACGAGTCGACCCCGTCGTCGCCCTCCGCCACGACTGACCGGTCCACGGCCAAGAACGCTCCGACGCGGCACGCCGCCGCACAGCCGCAACGCTTCGCGCTTCCTGCATCACCCTTCGCGAAGAACACGGCTCTGAAAGCCGTCCTTCTTCAGGAATGTCCTTCACATTCTCTCGCCAGGGCCCTACAATCAGGCCCTGGATTTCAAACATTGTTCGCGTGAGGACGACCTATGTATTACTACTGGATACCCATAGCTATTCTCTTCCTTGTTGCCATATTCAGCGACGCCAATACATGGTCTCCCTTCCAGTCGGATCAGGTGAAGCAGATCTGTGCACACATGACGAAAGCGGAGCGCCGAGCAGCCATGCGAAGGGGCGCCTTGGGGGGCCTTCTGATAGGCCTGGTCCCAGGAATGATCGCACTCATTCTGGGGGTGGTGGTCTTTCGGTCTGCCGTGCTCGTCGTGACAGTCTGCTTTCTCATATTCCCCTTGATCGCTCTCGCGCATTACGGGAAATGGTTGCCGAATGTGGTGAAGTCACAGCAGAACTTCCTTGCGTCCACAGAATGGGCAAGAAGCCAAGGCATCAAAGCGGAAGACATCCGTCTGTACAATTGGCAACGATGACACATGAATGAGCATCAGCGCAGAGTGGGCTGTGCCTGCCGTTTCTCTACGGCAGCACTCCGAGCTGAACGCCTGGCACATTCCCGCGGGGATAACAATTCATGATCGCGGCGGGACTATCACGCGGGACTTGCAGATCGAGTGCGGAGCAATCCTCGACGTGAAATTCCGCGACCTTGCTGCCTCCAGCCAGGGACAACTCTTTCTGCACGTTGTCGAGGCTGTTGTATCGCTTGTTCTTCTTCCAGGTGACGCCCCAGTTGAACAGGGCTTGGCCGGAGGCGGGACAGTAGAGATTGTTCTCGAACGTCAACTTCAGGTCTTCGAGGGACAGGCCTGTTCGTAGTGTGCCCGTGAGGGCATGAGAAGAAACGCCTGACGGCGTCACTACAAGCGCGTTTGTCTGCATCGACTTGGGCCAATGACGCTCGTCGGAGACGTCGAACCAGCCCCAGACTTGGGCGTCGCGATTCCAGGCGAGGACGTTGTTGCGAACGATCTCGTCGTGGTTCCAGACGGGCTCGGATCTTCTGTTGTCGATCTGTGGGGTGCTGCGGGACTGCTCGCGAAAGTTGAAGCCCTCCTTGTTGCCCAGGATGAGGTTTCGCTCGATGACACAGAAGGGCGAGCTGGAGATGCTGATGCCGGCGGCGGCGCCCCAGGCGCCGGGGGTGAAGGCGAAGCCGTTGCCGAGAATGACATTGTCGTGGGCGTGCAGACCGTAGGAGATTTCGTAGAAGATGCCGGCGTTCTCGTTATGGGCGATCAGGCAATTGCGCACCTCGCAGTCCTCGTTGCCGATGTCGAACCAGATGCCGTTGCCGCGATTCTCGATGAAGGTGCTGTTTTCGAGGACCGCCCCTCGCGTCATGCAGATTTTGTTGCCGCCGGCCTCCCAGCCGCGATCGAATCCCTTGGTGTTATTGTCCCGAATGGTGCAGCCGGTCATCCGCAGCCGATGGGCGCGATTGGCCCCGAATCCGATCTGGCCGTTATACTGAAAGGTGCAGTTGCGGACTGTGATGTCCGGGCCCGTGAACTCGGCGCCGCTCGCGTTGGTGTATTCGAAGATGCAATCCTCAACGCTGATGTGGTTGCCGGCGAGCTCGACGGCCCCTTGCTGGGCGCGGTTGGCCGCATAGCGGAAACGGATGCCCTTCACGGCGATGTAGTTGCCTTTGACCGTGAGGATTCGGTCGCGAGTGGAGGCTTCCACCATGGCCTTGTCGCCGGCGATATCCTGGTTGCCGGCGGGCTGGATGTGAAGAAGCTGGGCATCCGTATCGGCGAAGAATGTGCCGCGACCGAGCTTACTTCGTTCGAGCACCTGGTGGAGCGGATAGCCGTCGATGAAGACCTGCTCGCAGCGTCCGATGAGCCGGTGGTAATCATCGTCCGGATGCGTTTGGCTCTTGTTCCACGCGACGAACTTGTGCGGCCATCGGGTGCTGTATACCCGGTCCTCGCCTTGCACAGGCGACCAGTCCGTGATCCGGTCCGCGCCCGTGATGACGACGTGCTCTCCCTCGGCCGCCCGCAGGGTGATGGGTCGTTCCGGCAGGCCGCTCTTGTCGATGGCGACCTGCTCTCGATAGATGCCGCCGTGCACCAGTACCGTATCGCCGGGCCCGAGACGTGCGGCTGATTCGGCGATTGTGCGACTTTGACTGTTGGGATCGATCCCGGCCAGTGGTTTTTGCGCGACATGCCAGGTCCTCGCCTGGGCCTGCGCGACCAGGGAAAAGGCGAGCAGGACCGCTGCGGCCGATCTGCCAGGAGGCCTCGATTCTATTCGTGCTACGGTTGTGCCCACGTTGTGTGCTCCTTTATCGGGGGTCCTCACAAACTTGAGACTCTGCGGCAGAGTAGCCGATCCGGCTCAACGTCGCAACATCAAGAGATTGCCGCTGATGATCCGATATGATGTAAGTTATTGAATTCGGCCTGCCGGCTCGATATAATACTGACGCTGTCTTTCAAGGTGTATCCAGGGGGAGCGGCGGGCGGGGAGCAGGATCGCCGACTCGGACTTCCTATGAAGATACGACGCCATAAATTCGTTCGATTTGTAGAGTACGTCCGACCGTACTGGAAGTACTTGCTCGTGGCCGTGGCCGGGGGAATCGTCAAGTTCACGGTCCCGCTGCTCGTGCCGCAAGTCACGCGGCACCTCCTGGACAATGTCTTCCTGAACCAGATGCTGACGCAGCAGCAGAAGATACACGAGCTGCTGCTCTGGGCCGGCGGGATGATCGGTGTTTTCATCTTCATCTATGCTCCGTTCGTGTACCTGCGGCATCTCTACGCGGACAAGACCAGCCACCGGGCGGTATTCAACATGCGATGCGACCTGTACTGGCGCATCCTGCGGATGTCCGCGTCGTTCTTCCAGCGGAACAAGACCGGTTCGATCATGACGCGCCTGCTCAGCGACGTGGCCCTGGCGCAGAACCTGATCGGCACGGCCCTGACGAACATCTGGATGGACGCCATCGCCGTGGTTGTCGTGCTCTGCTTCCTTCTGCGGATCGACTGGCTCACGACGGTCGTGGCCCTGTCCACGTTTCCGCTGTACCTGTTCTTCTTCCGTCGATTCAGCGACGAGATTCGCACGACGACGCGGCGGGTGCAGGACGAACTGGCCGTCATGAGCAGCAGCGCCCAGGAGCGGATCGCGGGCAGCGTGGTCGTCCGCGCGTTCGCTCAGGAGCAAAGCGAGAAGAAGCGGTTCGACGACGACTCCGAGCGGCTGTTCACGACGAACATGCGGCGAATCCTCATCCAGAGCCTCAACCAGGCCGTCACAGGGACGCTCGTGGGCGTCTCGCCGCTGATCGTCGTCTGTTTCGGCGGCTACCGCGTGATCACCGGGGCTATGACGGTGGGCGAGCTGATCGCTGTCACGATGTATCTCTCGCCGCTGTACCTGCCGCTGCAACGGTTCTCGGAGCTGAACGTCGTGTACGCCAACGCGATGGCGGCGCTCGACCGCATCTACGAGATCATGGACGAGGAGCCGGAGATCGTCAATGCCCCCGGCGCCGCCGACCTGCCGCAGATCCGGGGCGAGGTCGAATTCGACAACGTGAGCTTCTCCTACGACCAGAAGTGTCCCGTCCTGCACGGCGTGACGTTCCGCGTGGAGCCGGGCGAGAAGGTCGCGCTCGTCGGGCCCAGCGGCTCGGGCAAGACGACCATCGTCAGCCTGATTCCCCGCTTCTACGATGTCGCCGCCGGCCGCGTCCTGATCGATGGACGCGACGTGCGGGATGTCACAATCCAGTCCCTCCGGCGCCACATCGCCATGGTGCTCCAGGACCCGATTCTCTTCAGCGGCAGCGTCCGGGAGAACATCCTCTACGGCAAGCCGTGGGCCTCGGACGAGGAGGTGATCGAGGCGGCCGGGGCGGCCAACGCCCTCGAATTCATCCAGTCCATGTCCAATGGATTCGACAGCGAGGTGGGCGAGCGGGGCAGCTTCCTCTCCGGCGGCCAGCGCCAGCGAGTCACCATCGCCCGCGCCTTCCTCAAGGACCCCAAAATCCTGATCCTGGACGAGGCGACGGCCAACCTCGACCCGGAATCCGAGCACCTGATCCAGGGCGCCATGAAGCGTCTGATCGCCGGCCGCACCACGTTCATCATCGCCCACCGCCTCTCGACCGTGATCAACGCCGACCGCATCCTGGTCCTCTCCGCCGGCAGGGTCGTCGAGTCCGGCACGCACCGCGAGCTCCTGGCCAACGGCGGAATCTACCGCGAATTCCACCGCAAGCAATTCGCCTCCGCCGAGGCGAACTGACGCTCCCGGTACAAACGGTCGAGGGGGCATGGCTGCAATCGGTATAACGGTTATAGGAGATATATATAGTATACTATTCCGCATTCGCGTGGGGCCCGCCGTGTGGCCCCTGGACGCTACGTCGGCAAAACCTGCGGCAAACATCTCTTGCCGAAAAGAACGAAAGGAGACGCAAAGACGGCATGAGGTGCGCAGGCTCTGCTCGATCCCTCTTTCGACTTCTTTCGTTTCTTTCGGCATCATGCCTTCGGTTGCGGCTCTCACGGAGTCCGAATGCCCGACCCCTCTGCGTCACGTCCCGAATTGACTACATGCCATTTGGCTTTGTTCCGCTGAATCGCCCGCGCTCGGAGTTCCGCCGTCAGGCGGCTGGCTTGCAGTGTCCACTGTGAGGTATGAAGCCGGCGGGCTTGACACCGCATCCTTCTTGCTTGAGACTTCACGCTTCAAACCTGAGACTTCCTCCGCCGATTGGCTTTGTTCTGCGCAATTGCCGGCGCTCGTAGTGACGCCGTAAGGCGTTTCTTCTTTCGTCGGCGATACGGAGCTCGCTGTCTCGCCACCCGCCGATTGGCTTTGTTCTGCGAAATCTGTCACGCCCTGTGAACAGGGAGGGACATCGACGCCTTGGGGCGGGCTCTGCCCACCATCCGTCAGCAGGACTTGGCTTTGTTTTGCGCAATTGGTCACGTCCTCGGAACGGGAAGGGGCGCCGCCGCTCCGGCAGGGCGTGTCATGTACATCATCCGTCGGCAGGATTTGGCTTTGTTTTGCACAATAGCGTGCGTTCCGCGAACGGGCAGGGGCGCCGGCCTGCAATTCCTGCTCATGCTGGAGCTTGCGAAGCTCATTCATCGTCCTGTACAGGCTCCTCTCGATTCGTCCCTCGTACATCAGCAGCCGGTCCAGCACCCGATTGTTCGTGAAATCCTTTGCCGCAATCGTCCCCGGCGACAAATCGGCATCAGCTCCGTCCGCCGGCCGGCCCGGCCCCCTGGACCGCAGCGCCCCCGTGAGCCAGCTCAGCCCGCTCGACGCCTCCTTCTCCAGCAGGGCGTCGAACGCCTCATTCTGGAGCCGTTCCGCCCGCCGCAGCCGCCAGGCAAGGCTGACGATCCGCTCCACCAGCCTGCACTGCATCACCCCAAGGGGGTTCAACTCCCAGAACATCTCCTCCCGATACTGGTCAAACTCCTCCTGCTCCTCCCCCCGAATGACATCGCACTCGCCCGACAGCCCGTGCTTGACGGCATTCTGTGATACTACCGCCTTTCCCTCCGCCGTACGAGGCCCCGTGGACTTCTGTGCGTTCAGACGATTGGCGTTGATGCGTGCTTCGCTGCTCATGATCTCGGCCCTCCAAATGTACGATTCACCGTTTACGATTGCGTTGCATGATTAGCATACAGCCTCAATGCATTGCCTGTCAAACACAATATGGAATTATGCACATATTTTTCTGTGGCCGTTGCGACACAGATAACTCCTTGTCACTGAAGCACTTACAACTGACAACCGACCACCGGCAACCGGTTTTCGGACACCGATTTCCGCGGATTCACACGGATGCGACCCCGTCATTCCCGCGAAAGCGGCAATCCAGGAAACTGGCGAACGGCGTCTCGGTCTGCGGAGAGTCGGGGATTCGGGGAATGGAATGGGGGTCAACCCTTGACGCTTGACAGACGGGGACTGATGAGCGAATTCTCCATTGATGACACTCGCGTCAAGTGTCAAGAGTTGACCCCATCCCCCCCCCAAAGAGGACACTGAGCACACAGAGTGTGAACGGGGGACTCGCACAAAGGCATGAAGCCCTGAATAGTGAATTGTGAAGACACGGCCCCGTCCCGGCCCGCGGCCCCGTCCCGCCTTCTATT
>Ga0315277_10004806_pt1 | contig 17912 bp, 22 predicted proteins | sample YL17G05_15_MG_FD_203695 | JGI IMG/M metagenome (GOLD analysis project Ga0315277, IMG submission 203695) | Sediment microbial communities from Yellowstone Lake, YNP, Wyoming, USA - YL17G05_15 | ecosystem: Environmental > Aquatic > Freshwater > Lake > Sediment | place: USA: Wyoming | collected...
CCCTCGAAAGGTAGAGCAGCGGTCTCGCAGGAGTAAGGCTGAAGCTCTTAACCGCTGGGGGACACCCGAAGGTCGAGGGTTCAATTCCCTCCGGACCCGCCACTATTTTAGTGCCGAACCCACACGCTAAAATATGGCCTCCGAGCCCATTCAAACCCGATTCCGGTTTGCCCGCCAAGAAACCGCAACAAAACGCCACCAAGAAGCCTGAGGTTCCGTTAGTTTTCAAGATAGGCAAGGAGGGGCGGCTCAAGAAGCAGCAACGCATCCTCAAAGACCCCAAGGTGCTAAAATGGTTCACCACACTGCGACTCTCCAGCTCTAACACGGCCGAACACTACCTACGCCGACTCGACTACCTCTGCTACACACTGATCGACCCAAAACCGTTCCATTTGAATAAGAACGAGCAACTAACTCCTCGCCACATAATCCGAAAGTACAGATCTGCGAAGAAAGCCAAACACTTCCTCCAAGACCTAGTAACCGCGCTCAGCGAGAAGAAGACAAGGGACAATATCAACAACTACGTCAAGGTTCTCAAAAGCTGGTTCGCCGAAAACGACATCGAACACATAGGCAAGATAACTCTCCCCACCAAGAAAAGTCACCTTGGACGAAGAACCGTCGGCCGCGCCGCCAGCCCCGAACAGCTCGGAGAAATCCTGACCAGAGCCACCGTGAGACAGCGGGTACCAATCTCCCTCATGGCGTTCTCAGGCTTCCGCCCTCAAGTTCTAGGCAACAACGAGGGAACGGACGGATTGAAGGTGGCAGATTTTTGGGAAATGCAAATCGAATATGACAAAGACGAGAAACAGCAGGATATAGTCGAGTCGGGTAAGGTCAAATTCGGCGTATACGAGAAAGTGAAAGGGCAAATGGTGTGGGTTCCAAAGGTCCCCACACTAATCGTCGTGCGCATTGAAAGTTCCAAGACAAGAACAGAGTACGTCACGTTCCTGAACGAAGAGGGATGCCTCGCTCTCGAAGACTACCTAGAGGAACGTATGCAAGGAGGTGAAAAACTCAGCCCGAACAGCCCCATCCTAGTTCCCCGTAACCGAAAACCCGACCACATAACAACACATGCCGTAGAGAGCACGATTCGAAGAGCAATCAGGAACGCGAAATTAGAGTCTCGACCATACGAGTTTCGCTCGTACTTCGAGACCCGAATGGAGCAGGCGGAGAAGGACGGCGTAATTCTGAAGGACTGGCGCACACACTGGGCAGGACACGTTGGAGACATGGACGCACGCTACACCCACGACAAGGGTGCAAGCAACATCCCCGACTACCTGATCGAAGACATGAGGCAAACGTACAAGGAGGCAGAATCATATTTGACTACGAAGCAGCCGAAACTCATTCCAGCGGACAAGATCAGGGCCGAGGTCGTGAGAGTGTTCTTCAAGGGAGCAAAACTGAAGGACAAGGCAGTAGCCGAAATCGAAGAAAAGTACGGCGGATTGGAGAAGGTGCCAGACGACGACCTCCCAAAGATTGTCGATGAGTATCAGCAAAAAGGCTACGGCACTTATGCTTCAGCCGGAAAGCAGATCATAGTCTCCCCCACGGACGCACGAAAGTACCTGGACGAGGGCTACACCTACGTGGCAACGCTACCAACCAGCGAGGTCGTCCTGCAGACTCCCACCTAGCGCATCCCGCGGCGTTTCAACTCGTCCTCAAGCAACCTCTTAATCATAATGAACTTAGACACCGCCTCGTCAACGCCCATTCGGTCTTTCTTCTCAGACTCAAAAAGCATCCGAGCTTGACTCGTCGAATCCAAGTTCGCCCCAGCCCACTCCCGCAACAAGCTCCAATCAAAATCCAGCTTCTCATCTCCTCCAGCCTCGCCATCTCCCTGAGGGGCAGTAGTCGTCACTGTGAAGGAGAATCCCGTTTGGGGCAGCTGAGACACCGCCGCGCCTTTGGATTTCCCGGGCCTCTTTCTAGCGTGAACGCCTGCCTGCTTGACCAACCCATCGCCCCTTTTTCCTTGCTTTACTCAGCGGGCCGAAACGCTGAGTCTTGGCCCACTCAATCACCCTCCTGCGCTCCTCAACCTTCGCGGTCAACAATTCCCGAACTCTCTCAGTGGTAACATCGGAGAGGTCTCCGAACTTCAGGACATCACTCTGACTGTACCCTGCTGCCATGAGAAACGTGGCAGCAAACCCGCCGAGAATCCTGCGCCGCTCCGCATCTCGTGCCTCAGACATGAGATTTCAGTCCTAAGTCAGGCTTACAAAGAACTTCTTTTCGTCTTCTCCTCCCTGTTCTGCCTTTCATGTTTTGTGTCAAGGGTCTCGCCAATCAGGTGCGTGCTTCGGCATACTTAGCGCTTGTCCATAATACAAAGCAAAGTTCGTCACCTATGGGGTAAACTGGTGCGAATGAGTGCCGGCTCAGTTGGAATGATTTACTCACTTTGTTTTCTCCAAGAGCCCAATCTCGTAGTCCGCTAGTATTTGCTGGGCTGTAATGGCGCCTTTCCTAGTAGGGTCGGCCACTCGATATGCGAGTCTGAATACGATGGCTCTGTCGCCCACAATCATCTTGATTGGTCCCCGGTTCAGACTCACGGAAACACCTGTGAGGATTCTGATTGCATCAGCGGTCGCGGGATAGCCTATGTAACTAACTGATTGCGGAAGAAGTTGTTTGAATTCTTCGAGGGCAAGCGGCCGATAGGTGTACGCCCCAAAGCTCGTCAACACCGCAGAGTTGAGCAGAAAGACGGGGGAGCGTCCCGAGAGATCGTCCGCACTCTTCACGCATCTGTCCGTTGCTTCCACCTCCTTTATCTTGACCATAGTCAGGATAACTACGTTGACGTTTATAAACTTATCCTGACCAGTCCCAAGATAACTTATATCTTCCGACGACGACTAAGGCCGGGGAGGAGCCACGTGGATGGAATTTGAGAAGGCGGTTGATGTCCTGAGGAAGCATCCTCTCGCAGTCAGGGCGCTGAGCATTGTGGCGTCGCAGGGACCGCAACACTTGAGTGCACTCGCGTCCCAGCTGGGGGTTGGTAAGGTCAGTGCGCATCGCGTCGCCAAGCTATTGACTTCTATGAACCTATTCGATGTGACTTCTGGCGAGGATCGCCGCTATCGACATTTTGTCGTTCCAGCTTCGAAACGTTCGGAGATGCAAAGGCTGATTCAAGCGGCAGAGTCTGTCGTTCCGCAAGGCAAAGCCCTGCAATCGGTCCTCTCTAACGTAGAAGCCGCAACAGAAGAAGCATTGAAGAACGCCAGCCTCAGGGTCTCGAGGTCGCCAAGAGGGCCATATGACCTGACGTGCCAGTTCGGAAGCCTCACCATTGGGGTAGAACTGCTCAGCTCCTTTGGACCTTCATATTCTGACAGAAGGAAATTGAATGAGCTCTTGGGCCGAATTTGCTTTAACGCCGGGCGATTCCCTTTTGTCTTGGTCATCATCTTTGGAGCAATTGACAAGGCCCTAGTTGATGAGTTACACGGAGTTGAGAGGCGACTAGAGAACGCACGTGTCTTTGTAAAGTTCATGTGGGTAAAGGGGGCCCTGCAAATGGGGGCGAAGACAATCGAAGCAGAAGTAGTAGTACCTGTACTTGAGCTTGTGCGCGAGTGGAAAGATCTCCGATGAATAAGCGAGGGCCCATCATGGGTTCTTGTCTTTGAAGTATTCTCCTAGTACCGCCCTTACAATTCATCTAGGATGCATAGAATCAGCAAGTTATGGCGGACCCTTGATAATATTAAAGGAGAGCAGGACGGAGCCTCGGAGCCATCATGGCCCCATTCAACGCGTCAACCAGGTATGTGAGGGGGGTCAGAAAGGAGACAAGCGAAATCCCCCTTGTGAGAATACACATTCCTTGCCTTCACAACGCGCGTAACATCTTTGCGAAAAAGGGACTAGTCCCACCATCCATGCCCGTGACAGCCTCTAACGGAGACTCAAGAATAGAGAAAGGCCGGGAATACGGCAGATGAAGGCAACATTTTCCCTTGACCGTCTCGCATTGAACAGCCAGGCCACTCTCGGTTTTTCTAGGTCGCGTGATTACTGCGTTCAGACGCACGGCGCGCATAGATTCTCTGCGGCATTCTGTGAGTGGTAAGGGATGAACTAGCACGCCGAGGAGACTGAGCCGAGAATTGACACAGACAAAAGAAGGAAGGAGAACTGCACGGGGTACGATAGGATGTCGAAGTGTCGCCATCAAAAAGGAGAGGGAGTGGCCAAGAGGAAGATCAATAGTGAGGAGAAATGGAACGAGAGAGACGAAGAGAGACGGTACAAAGGACATTAACAGGGCAAATGAAAACCCAAGCAACTGAAAACGCCGCCACGTAGCTATTGCGGGAAACTAACCACAGCGTAGAGAGCGGGAAAAGAGAACGAACGAAAGAACAGAATTAGAGTATAGTGTTGTGACCCCGCTTCGTCTTCCCGCGTTTGGTTTTCACAACTCAATTGCTCTTACTTCGATGTTCTTCGCAATCCAAGATGGCAGCCCATCTTTGATCTCGACCAACTTATCATGACTCTCCTGCAGGCATATCACCATGACTCGCTGCAGTCCGCAACTAAGCGGAAGAACCATGTTCAGGGCGATCTGTTCGGGATGCGCTCGTACCTCCTGAGGGGTCTCCACTTGCACCCCAATGGTTCCCCGGTAGTCGAAGCTTCTCGAGTCTCGACCCTCGACTCTCTCGATAAGCAACCGATCACATCTTACCTGGCCTGCAGGTTGGGGGACGCATAGGTTATAGTTCACAGGCTTCGCGCGAAGAGCCTTCTCAAGCATCAGGATTTCCATGTCCCTGTGGAGTGTGCCGGTTGACGCAGAACCGCATGGGACAAATATCCGCAGTCCGCGGTCCGTTAGGTCATAACTCCTCCTGCTTCTCCGCCGATTATCCTTGTCGAGATCTGTTGTTGAGAGAAGCTCGCGTGCAACTAGTCCTGTGGCTACACCAGTAATTCGTCCTCGCGGCATCGAAGTTGCTACAGTCTCGATGTTTGTTGTTATCGCGGCTATCTCGTTCTTCCTCAGCAGATAGACCGCAGCCAAGACGTCGAGCTCCCGCGGCTGCAATCTGCGCTGGTCTGGCGTGAGCCACTCAAGATACATCATGCTCGGAGCCTGAAGGGACTGATATGCACTCCTGAGAGCTTTGATGACTTGCTCACTGTAGGGTTTGCCCTCGGAGATATCCTGTTGGGCTGCGTTCGTGGATACCACACGTGCCTCGGGCTCCTTGAGAAGCTCATCGATCGTCGACAGACGGCTCTCGTGACCGTGAACTAGGTTTTCGAGTTGTGAGATCTTACTCCGAAGCTCGCTGATTTCGCGTACTTTGATGTAGAAGCCCTCTTGTGTGGACTCTAGCTCCTTTCTCGTGTCTACTACCTTGAGTAGTTCTTCATGCCACTCCTTCGCATTTCCAATGAGCTGTGTTACTTCCTCCATGATTTGTTGTCTGAGATGTGCGATTTTGAGTTCAACGGCTTGTAGTCTTTGCGCGAGATCGTTCGTGCGCTGTAACTCCTCCTTCACTTGTCTTAATGAGGATTCAAGCATCATGACGGCAGAACGTATTCTATCCAATTCATCGTCATGTCTTCCAAATGGCACAATTCTCCACCGATAAGGACGCTGCACAGGGCTCTTAAGCGCCGCAAAATGGGGAAGTCAGACAGGTGCGCAAGGTCGAGGCGCAAAAGAGCAGCCGTGCGAAGGACACAGCAGATAATGGAAATTCCACATCTGTCAGACTAGGGAAAGGGACTACACTGCACTCTCTTTTTCGTTCTCTTTTCCCGTCTTCCTTTTTGGCTAGGATTATAGTCGCGTTTTCAGTGAGAGTTTTCACTTGCGTGTTGCTCTCGCAAATTGTATTATTCTCTTTCTCATGAGAATGGATTTGGATGATGTCCTATATCCTCAACTGTGAAGCTAACCGCGGGAATTCTTGAACGGCACGCAGACGGGATCGAAGTTTGTGATTATGAGGTGCCGCAACCGTCGCCGAGCACGTCCCTTCCCAACTTTTTCAACTGCTAGTTGAGTTTCAGCAGCCTGGATGTGGAATGATGCGTAGAGTTCTCGCATCAGCGGACAGTCGCTCACCGTGAGAAGCCACTTTCCCTTCGCATTGGTCAGGCGCTCCGCTAGGTCATGGTGATCCTTCTCCGAAAAACTTGGCACACCGACATAATCCGTTGTCTCATGGTAAGGTGGGTCGACGAACAGAAAAGTCTCAGGCGAGTCCCAATTCCTGATGAACCGGCGGAAATCCAAACAATCCACATACACATCGCGGAGACGCTCATGAATTGCAGGAATTCTTGTTGCCTTGAACCACCATGTCAACGGCTGGTGACGGGTGTGTGACCGCGCGAACGCCCAACCTGCACCTGGGCCGCGCCCTGCGAACGAGCCGCAGACACAGTAATAGAAGCGGGCTGCCCGCTCGATTGGGTCAAGCATGACATCTGCGCCTCCCAGGATTTCGTCGCTCCATTGCTCAAACAGTTGACGACAGTAGGGTAGCAGATAGATTCTCTCCAGAAACTGCAGGGGGTGGTCTCGGACAATCACGAAGAGATTGACCAAATCGCCGTTGAGGTCGTTGTAAGCTTCAATTGCGCTCGGCTGCTTTGCAAGCAGCAGAGATGCCGCACCACCGAACGGTTCACAATATACCTGATGCGCCGGGATGAGAGTGAGCAGACGCTTAAGCATGTGGTGCTTGCCGCCTAGCCAAGGGAAGAAAGAGAACTTACAAACGGCAGGCTGACCGCCCCTGTCTCGCTGGCGATGAAGCAACGTTCCCACGCCAGGGTCTCAACTAGAGGCTCTTAAAGACCGGAAAAAGCATCCGCCTGGCTAGGATATGTGCGGCTTTTCAAATGGAGTGTCAAAAATGAAAGTACGGTGATTGGAACGAGGGGTTGATGCTCTGCAGCTCTCTTCACCCGCGTCTCCGCTGAGAAAACGTCGCCGTCCTACGAGTTGAGTTAACCCTTGGTTTAGTCCGAAACGGTAAGTCGTGTCAGGATATTCCATTCTATCTATCCAAGCTGAGCCTCATCATCACCAGTTCTCAGGCATCATTCTACGAAACTCCCAGTTGCTGCAAACATCTACGGGTCCGACGTATCTTATTCCGTCAGGGTCCCGCACGAACTGTTGGTAGCGCGCAATCTTGGAGCCGTATCTACTACAGCTGTAGACGAACAGTATCTCAGTCCTTGCCGGGTTCTCTGACGGGGGTAGACTTTCAATCAACCGTTCCATGGCGACTGCCCATGCTTCACCGACAATGAAGTATGACCCTGCACCATGCGTGCGCAGTAGAGTCATTACGAAGATGAACCACGTCTCTTTGTCCTGAGGAAGAGAGTAGACAAACGCCTTCGTCCCTGCACCTACGATCACTAGAGGCGAGAGATACCCGTCCTTTTGGAGGAGTCCCTTGGCGACTTTGAAGAAGAGTCTGTGAAGACTCTCTAGTTCTGATTTGCTTGTCATGTAAGGACTTTGCAGCGGTTCTTAAAGCCCTTCACACGATTTTCCGTGAAGAGTTGTTTGTGCCAGTTGGCTGGGGCACTGTATTTCCGCGTCGATTTTGCCCGTTTTCTCCATCTGTTGCACTATGCTCTCTCTCGCCGCGTTCAGGTTCTTGGACGGCCCTCCTCTATACGTTTCTTCCGTGCAGTCAGACAGGAGTTCTCCTTCCGCCTCGGAATGATTTCTCTGAAAAAAGGAACCCGGCCCGCTTTAAAGCAGCAAATACAACGCTTGCATGAACCGGATAATCTTCGGCGACTCGCAGAATATGCACGAACTCGATGACAAGAGCGTCCACCTCGTTGTCGGTTCGCCCAGCTACTATAACGCCCCGTTTGACACTCCCGGCCTGTTTCATGACTATGATCAATTCCTCAACATAATGGGTAACGTCACGAGAGAGGTCAAGAGAGTGCTTGACGATGGCAGGATAGCCGCCTATGTTGTGGACGATATCACTGTTGACGGCGAGACATTTCCCATAGTTGCGGATATGACCCGTCTGTTTCGCCGTGAAGGATTCAAGTATCGGGGGAAGATAACGTGGAAGAAGCCTAACGGATATTGTCGCATCAGCAGAAGAAGTGGCGTTCTTGTTCAGCATCCTTACCCGATGTATCCGCATTTTGACAATCTAACGGAAACAATTCTTCTCATGCAGAACGGGAACTTTGATTACAAGAAGGTGCCGCAAGAACTCAAAGAGTCGTCAAGAGTCAACCTCGAAGAGTGGCTAGGGAAGCACTGGCATCTGTCCGTCTGGGAAATCACAAACGTGTTGCCGGCAAAGAACAGGCTTGAGACGGGAATAGCAGCTTACCCAGAAGAAATACCCTACCGCTTGACCAAGTTGTTCTCATACAAGAACGAAACCGTGTTGGACCCCTTCATGGGATCAGGCTCGACATTGAAGGTCGCTGTTCAGTTGGGACGAAACGCGGTCGGTTACGATATTGACGTTGAACTCCTAGAGACTGTCAAAGAAAAACTGGGCATTAATCGAAATGGTCTTTCTTGCGGGAGTTTTGATATCGCAATAAGAAACGACGCAAAGCATCTCAGAACACAACTACGGAGGAAGGTAGAAGCCAGCAGGAGGAGGTACGCGACAGGGCTGATGAGAGCGAAGGAAGAAAACTCGCCTCGCCACCCGTCGTCACGAACAACGACTTGGTAGAATTCTCACGTGAATAGCTGGGGCTTCTTGGTCGCCAAGAAGGGTAGCATGCCAGCAAGCTTGGCAAGCCGGTTCACGTATACGTGTCCATGCGCATAGTCGGGGTCGCTTGCTTCGTGGGCGAGTTCGTGTACGATTAGTGCCGTCACTTGGGGCGTCTTTCCCTGCTTGAACCAATCGTAGCCCAAGCGACAAATATTGAAGGACAGCGTGCCGCCACCGTACTCCGCTGCAGCAGGGTTCTCGAACTGTTTGAAGAAACTGACTGTGATGTCTTTTGCGATGAGTTCTCTTGCGAGCGTCTTAGCATACTCAGCCACCCGCGTCATATCCTCGTTCGGCTCCACGCGGTTAGCCAGAGCGTTTGCACCGAAGATTTCCGTGCGACCGAAGAGTTGGGTCGAATGTTTCAGTCCAATCTGTTCAAAACGTGAGCGTTCCTCCTCGCTCAAAGTCCTCGGGTGTATTATCTGGTATCCTTCAGCCAATGCCTTCTCATTCGCTTCAGTGTCGCTCGACCAGAGGACAGCTTTCTCGCCAAACCGTTTGTCTCTGACCTTAGCTACTGTGTCGTTTCTGCAGTGTGGGTTCGAGACCGCAATCCTGACCCAGGTGTCAGATGAGTTGTCAGCACCTAGTTCGTCAATCACTGCGTTCAGGACTTCAGCGTAAACGGTTTGGAGGAACTTGTCGCTAACCATGTCACGTTCTTGAGCCAGTGGTATCTTTTGCATGATGTTAACATGGTACGGGCACTCTAACGGTTGTACGGGAATTCCTAACTCATAGAGGTGAGCGACTTGAGGTTCTCCAGCCGAGTCATGTGGGTCATAGAGTCTAACCTCTGTCTCCCTCGCTTTGGTTCTGAGGGAGCCGTCTGCCAACTCTGTTGGGCTATGGAGTATAGCGTGGAACGACTTGTGCGAGTGCCGTTGCGCTACTGGAATTGCGTTTATTGCAAGGTGAACCCCGTCGGGAACGATGATATCCTTTAGCCTGTCGGACAGCGATTTCTCTTGAGTCGAGTCGAGTTTGACTAGGGCGCGTACTAGGCATCCCACTCTTGGGTTCCTTAGGCTACCGGTATGTCTTCCCTTCTTGTCGTCGAAAGTGACTCGTTTGTCTCCTGTTTCTATCATTCCCTCTTCGCAAATCGAAAGGAAAGACTTCTCACCGACTGTGAAGCGCCCCCGTTTGCGTGGATTTGTTCTCCTGTCGGTGTTCGCGTAGAATGTATACGCGAGACGAATATCCGTGAAGCCTTCGCCATCATCCTCGCATGTGAACTCGACGAATGGTGAACGAGCCTTCCGACCGATAGTCACATTGACGTTCTTGGCTTCTGCGTCTAATGCGTTACTCACAGGTTCAAGAAACAGTCGCCACGGTTCCTTGCCTTTCATTAGGTCACTGTATCCGCGGCGGTCTACTTCAAACCAGCTACGCAAGCCAGTTCAGCTCCTGCGCTTCAAATCACATGATTGCATCTGCGGTGCAGGAATGTCACACGCCCTTGAAGGTCACTTGATACCTTGCCTTGTTTCAGTTGGTCTATGCGCTGGTCTAGCCGCGCCCGGTTGCCGTGGCAATGCCATTCAGCTATGTAGACCTTGACCCAGCCGCAGTCGAACATGTACAGGAAGGTTGAGAGACCGACTTCCTGCTCAACCTCTCTCACAAGCTCCAGCCCCGTGGGCGTTGGGTCGACCATCAGACGTGCGACAGATGCATTTCCGCCAACGCAGAACACCGTAGTCTTGTTACCCACCTTGGCAACTCCCACAGTGTTGTGCGCATCGGTGTCTTCCTCGTTGCACTCGAATCGCCAGCCTTCGTTTCTCATACTCTACCTCTTCTCCTGGATCGTCTACTCGGCGCAAGGCTGATTAGTGATGTTGAACCTTTCAGAGAATGAGTGAAATGTGAAAGGTCTTAGAACCAGTGCGCTCTTCTATCTCTCGCGAGCACAAGGCGGCGTTACGAAGTACGCTCTAGCCAAGGCCACACAAGTCGGCCGGGGGCGAGTCCGCTCTGGTAAGACCACGGGGGCTGGCACAGCTAGTGAGATTCTGGAAGGTTTTTACAACTGCGGCATTGTCTCACGTGAGAAGCCCGGCTTCAGAGGTCTGATGCCATACAGCCTGAACTCACAAGGCCAGCGCCTTGTCCGGCTGATGAAGTACCTCGGTGACCAAGACTTGATTTCTGAGAGCAAGAACCTCGACTTGCAGGATGACGGGGGGTCGAAGGACTTTGTACAACAACTTGAGCGGGGCGGATTCAGTCTGGAGGATTTTGAGAAGGCTCTGGCTTGTGGCTTGATTCATAAGAGGATCAGGGTCGTCCGCATTACTGAACACTCGCGTGGATTCTTCATCCCTACCACCCCAAAGAACTTCCTTCTGGGGAAAACCAAGGTGCGCATCACATACATAATCAACTGAGACAACAACACTTCCCCTCTTGGCACCGCTTCGCTGCGCGCCAGCGCCAGACTCTGCAATTCTCTTTAGCCCTGAAATTGCCGTTTGGGTACCTTTTAAGTCAAAACGAGAAGAGGGTCGGGGACTTGGAAGAAATGATGAGCATGTTCCTACTGGCGTATTCGGTAAGAGACGGAGAAAGTGAGTATACCCTTCACAAGGTTGTCTTCGCCCCCACGGAGAAGCAGGCGACTGCAGCGGCGTTGGAGTATGCGAGAGATTTCTTTCTCACAGAGACAGTAGGAGACGAAGAGAATGCGAACCTATACTATACTGTGGACGGAACAAGAGCGATTGAACTGGAAGAAGTAGCAAAAGGGACGACGGGCGACCTTATCGAAAGGTTACTAATCGACTAGTGGACATCGGTGTGGTGCACTCCTTGACTCCCTCATCCATGAGACGCTTTGCTAGGCCTCTCACATACCAAGTGTTAAACTCGGTTATTGCAAGACGTTCAGCAGCCTGACCGATGTTCACCGATCGGGTAAGCGGCACTCCCTCGCGGACGTATGTTTCTGTCGGATTCCAATAACTGGGATCAGCCAACGCGGACTGGAACTGAACTACTCGCCAAGTCGCCAAGATGCGTTGCCGATTCTTGGTTGGGAACGCTACTATGTAGCGAATGAGACTGAGCCGGAACTAGATCGAAATGTGGGGCTCTATACTTCTGTACGACTGTTCGAGGAGTTTCTCATCGGGCCGCCTCAGGTGACTTGTCTGCCAGTTAACCTTGTACCCCGCAAGGGCATACACGATCATATGGTCGGCCCCTGCGCCAGATAATGCACAAGCGACCGCGAGTTTTCGCACTTGCGCCGAACTAACGCCATACCTGACCCCCGCTCCCGTACTTCTCCTAGGCCGAACCCCAAAACCAATCACGAGTCTGGAGTAGGCGCTACTGACATCTCTCGCTGTCAACTCCCGCGCCTTCCCATTCTGCCTGACCGGCCAAATGTATGGGTTGTTCGGGCTGGACCAGCCTCTGGTCGCAAACCAGTCGCGAAGCGCTTCACTGGCATCCGTCCCAATGAAACTCGTCCAGTTCTCGTTCCGGCCTCCTCTACGGAACTCGAAATGGAGTGGAACAAGGTTGGCACCCTTCCGAAGCTCACCTCCAATCTTCAGCCCCATACTGTTGCCAATGATGAGCAGCTCTCGCAGACCGGCGAAACTCTGGAACTGCACCAGAAGCATCGACTTGGTTCGCTTGTCGCCACAGGCATCGCAAGCATCAAGCATCTCCTTGAATGTTGGCTTGTCGAGAAACCTGTCGACACGCGGACGGCTCGATCGCTTTGGTGCCGCTTTCATTGAACCCCGCCTTTCCGACTCGTCCTTCTCTCCCTCTCACATAACGACTCTCACTTTAAGAATCCTGAGAGCTAGTCCCCTCGTTGGGGCTTGTGGAGGTTATGTCCCAGTTCACTTGCCAGGTGTCTTATGCGCCAAGTACTCGCCGATGATCACCCTAACGGCTTCAGCTTCGTCACGGCGAGCTGGCGTAGCGAATAACTTGCTTCCACTCTTCGCTGAAATTGAACTGTTGCCACAGCGCTTTGACCGTAGGGAACCTTGAGTAGACTTCTGACCTCGCATTGTCGAACTCCTGCATTGACCAGGGAGGCAAGCGCTCGACCGTTTGAAGTATCTCCTTCAAGCCCTGCTGCACGCCATTCCTGATAACGATGCTCCTTTCTCTCCCTCTCTCACCGTAGAAGAGAATTATAATGCGTTCCTGCTTCGTCAAAACTTCAAGATGATCATTCTTTCTGCCGGATTTGTCTGGTGCGTTAGTGGAGTTTAATGGGGACGCAAGACCCGATCCAAACTCCGCCTCAACGCAAGGACGGAACCCAACCGATTTTGGATCTTCACAGTAGTCTTGAGGTTGCCAGAGGCACAGGGATCGGCCGGTCCTCGTTCTTCTTCGGGGGCGACGGGTAGAGTGTGGCCCCAGAGAAGGGCATTATCCTTCTGTCACGGCAGACCACTAAACGAGTAACGGCCATCAGTGCCAAGTGCTCTGTGCCTCGTGCTTTGATTTGTAGAAGAAGTATCCTATGATCAGGAATGTGGCCACTGGGGAGACCCATGATGGCACATGTATTCTGAAGCTTTCGAGGAACATTACGAGGCCAAGGGCGAAGATTGAGTACATCGCACCGTTCTTCAGATACCTATACTTCTTCACATTCTCGATGTTCTTGACGGTGAGTTGTCGCACGACTATTGCGCCGACGCCGTTTCCAATCAGTATCAGCGGCACGGAGAGCGTGAACGCGAATGCGCCGAGGACACCGTCGATTGAAAATGTTGTGTCGATGACCTCCAGGTAGAGTAGTTTGCTTATGTCGGACATGCCCGTGGTGCGACTTAGCATACGCCTCTCCATCTGCGCCGCGTTCTCTTTGAAACCGTGTGTGATGAAGAAACCTGTGGACCCGACGACAGCACCGAACGCCATCATCGGATTCACCCTGATCGTCAGCCAGACCACCACGGTGAGGATGATGGAGACGGTCGCGTAGAACCAGACGCCATGCTTCTGTATGGTCGCCTCGCCGCGTAAGCCATAATGTTTCGGTTCGAGGAAGAGCCAGTAGAAGAAGAGAAAAATCAGAAATATGCCACCGCCGATGAGTAGAACGGGTGCGGATTCCTCCACAGCCCTGATGATCGCAGGATTCGAAGTGAAGGTCGCCCCCAAGACATCGACGAAACTCAACGTAGGGTTGCTGCTCCAGAGAATAGCGATCGGGAGGAGTCCTCTGACTACGAATACTGCTATGAGAATCCCCCAGTATAGGAACCATCTTCTTGACTTCTCTGACATCGTCGACAGAACTTCAGAGTTTATGATGGCGTTGTCGACGCTGTTGATGACCTCGAAAAGGCTCAAGCCAACAACTATCAACACGTACTCAAGCATCAAGACCTCTCCTCGACATCCGCTGTCAAATACGGTTGCTCTTCCATTGTGAGGACTTCATGATACTCTAGTTTAAACCGTTGCTCGTCGTGATTGATTCTCATCTGTCGTGATTTATTCTCATTTATCGTGATTGATTCTCATCTATCGTTAATGCATGGCGAATGATCGGATATCCGCATCCGACATGATGTCAATCATTGTCATGTTGCCACATTGCGGCTAATACTGTAGGCGCAACATCACCTGATATGATGCGACGCATCGTTTATGGGAGCCCCACTGCCCTTGATAACCTACGGAATTTGAGTGTTAATCAAGAGTTACTACTGCATCCTATATGGAGGCGTGGGCTCGCAAGAGCGGGAGGTGGACTGGAATATGAGTCAGGCGATAATGGCGCCAGTTAGGGTTGTGACACGTCGCATGATAATCCTCACGCTGCTTCTCGCCCTGGCTATTGCGGCATACGCAGCGTTTCGCCTGTTTGGCAAGTAGTAGTTTAGTTTTATTCGTGTAGGTCGCCGCGTTTGATAACCCCAAGTTTGCGCGGCTTGGACAATGAATTTTGCGTCTCCCCCACGATGGATCGTGCCGAGCACAGTATGGTGAAACAGAAAAGCGCCATCCTGTCATTGATCGAACGCCTCGACTAGCACAATCATGCGGTCAAATTATCAAACTGGACGATAAGACGTGGTTCGACTCCCCTACCTGCCGATTCCCGTACGATCGAAAGAGTTAATTTGAATAGGCATTCAACAAGCACGCGACGAAACATCGGTCTGGGGTTCTGCGGGAAGATGTCATAAGCCATCAAACGGACATGTGAAATGGTTAGGCAGCTGAAAGCGCAGGGTAAACCATGGCTCGAAATCCAAGATGCACTGGAAAAGGCCGGAATCAAGCAGGGCGACTATCGACCGCTGTACTTCGGATGTGAAACCCTACCCTACAGGTTGCGTTTCATTCCCAAACACGAACCTAGAATACTCTCGAGAGAGTTCGACGAGGAGCTTGCACGGCTCGCACGAGAGCACTCGCTGTTGCTTCAGATGCGGTGCACAGGCTACAACCTCTTCGTTGACACCGGGAAACCGGAAGGCGCCTTGGAGAGAATCAAGAAGACTCTTGGTATGCGTCATAGAACGGAATGGTTGCAAGCTCTCTGGGTTGACAAGTACTGTATCGAAGTTGACCGTCCGGACCTGCCCGGTGTACCAGAAGCCCTGGAGACCATCGGAAGCCGGCTCTACGGGATGGCCGTCACATAAGCTCCTGTAACTCACACTGGCTGCCGGAGGCTATGGGTTCGCCTGAGTCTTGCCTTCAAGCCAGCCAATTCTTACGACAGCTCTGTGATCAAAGCTCGGCACGTAGGGCTTTATGTCTATGAGTGGGGTTCCATCCAGAACGTCGACATCTTGCACTTGTAGGACTCTTCCCTTTATCTCGACGAGCCTGACCACGGACATGCCGATTGCGTTGGGTCTTTTCGGATGCCTAGTTGCAAAGAGCCCGTGCTCGTCCGAATCCAGGAACGGCTTGACTGTCAGTGAGTATCCTTCAGATTTGTGGAATAGATAGAGGATCACGATGTGGGAGAAACCCTCTAGGTCCTTCAGTCCTTCCTCGTATTCCTTGAAAAGCTCGATTTCGCCGACCCCGCTTGAGTAGCATGGCTGTATTGGAACTTTCTCCAGCGCCGTGTATGGCGTGTGAATTACTCCTATCGGTGTAATCATCACAGTTAATCACCCTCGGAGACCGGACCGGCTTTTGTCATCGACGAGACCTAAGCACCTTAGGGTTAGCAGGGGAAGGAAACGACGTCAGTTCGATGTGGATGAGATTTCATTTTTGATGGTTTAGTCCGCTTGCGTTCATGTGACATTCGCACGAGCTGTCCTGTCCCATGGGTAAGGTCTCTCCCTTCAGGTAGAGCTCGACAGCCTCCGCTACCGTCCCAGTGACTCCATGCCTGACCTCGATGCCGAGTTCTTTGAAAGCTGAGTACGGACGCATTCCCATCCCTGCCACGAGCATCAACCCAACCCCGTTCTCTACCAGCGCTCTCACGGAGCCGCCGCAATCGGTGTGGTTTCGATTCGACATCGAGTCTATAGCTTTGATTTCGGCTTCTTCCATTGTCACTATCGCGTATGAGTCGCAGCGGCCAAAGTGAGGCGACACTTTTGCTTGGAGATCTGCCTCGCCCACGCAGGGTATCGCTATCTTAGTTCTGTCCACGTCTCCGGCCTCCCCCCGACCTCGTGTCTCTCCTTGCGTATCCTCTGTCACTTGGCCCTCTATGGATGTTCGTGCTGTTGCATTTCGGGCATCTGCCTGGTCTTCCGGTTCCATGGGGTTCCTGCCATTCATTCTGGCAGTCATAACACTTGAACAGACGAGCGCCCTCCTTAACCATATAATCCCCTCCTTCAATCCTGATTGCTTTGCCGTTGACCAGGGCGTCTGCAACCTTGTCATGCGCAGACTCTAGGATCCGATGAAATGTCGGCTGAGACATGTTCATGGTGGTGGCAGCTTGCTCCTGCTCCAGTCTCTCTTGATCCTTCAGCCGGAGAGCCTCCAGCTCGTGCACTGCTAAGCTGATCCTTTCCAGCTCGGTCATCGGTATCTCTCTGGGCTTGAAGTAGTTGACGGATGGTTCGCAGCAGACCCGTCGACATTTCTTCGGCCTGCGCATAGTAACGAATAAATATTCATAAACTAATAAGGGGTTCGGCGGAGAAGAGATTTGCATGGTTAGACTGGTGATCCCGATCGAGAGCTTCGACATTGAACGGTCAGTAATCTCCCCGGATTTCGGAGGAGCCCCCGAGTTCGCGGTCGTCGATCTCTCAGCTGAGGGCAGGGCCATCTCAATCACATCTGAGAGAAATTTGGGCGAACACTTTGGAGGCCACGGCGGAGCCGAGATCATTGTTGCGAGCCTCAAGCCTGACGCGCTTGTGGTCAAGGGGATGGGGCCGAGAGGGCTAGCCGCTTTCCAGAACCATGGAATCGTAGTGTTGACAGGCCCGATGAGCAATCTTGGAGAAGCCGTCGAAGCCTACGTGGCTGGCAGACTAGTCTGCTTGACCGAACCCTGCAAGGACGCACGTCACGGATTCCCACACGGTTGACGATCAATGCCATCAAACGTCCGTGATCCGGTTCCATCGGCTGCCTGCTCACCCGTCTTGAGATCCAGATACTCCACGAAATTGATTGTCATGAATGTTCGTTCGTCAACCCGATATTGTGCATTGGAGTGGTGACGCACTTGTTAGATCCTCAGGTAGTCCTGCTGAGCACTCTCGCGGGCATGGCCACAAGTTTGGGCGCCGTGCTCGTGTTCTTCATCAAGGCAACCAGCCACAGGGCGCGAGATGTCTTGATTGGACTTTCAGCAGGCCTCATGCTATCCGTCACGGTTCTCAATCTATTGCCCAAGGCACTAGGATCAAACCAAGAGAATCTTCTGCAAGTCATCGTTGGAATCGCGCTCGGGGCCGTGGTGCTTCTTGTCGCGGACACCTGTCTTCCTCACATTCATGGGGCCCTCATTCCTAACAAGCCCCTCACGAAGGGAATGAAGACAACCCTCATGATGGTGGCTGCGATAGTTATTCACAACTTTCCCGAAGGCTTTGCAACAGGGACAGCTTACTCCGGAGGGGTAACGGTCTTCGGGAGTACTGTAGCCTTGGGCATAGCGCTGCAAAA
>Ga0315277_10004807_pt1 | contig 17910 bp, 15 predicted proteins | sample YL17G05_15_MG_FD_203695 | JGI IMG/M metagenome (GOLD analysis project Ga0315277, IMG submission 203695) | Sediment microbial communities from Yellowstone Lake, YNP, Wyoming, USA - YL17G05_15 | ecosystem: Environmental > Aquatic > Freshwater > Lake > Sediment | place: USA: Wyoming | collected...
TTGTGATGATTCTTATTTGGACTGGTTTCTTGATATTTGTTATTTCATTACTTGCACTGGACCTCGGGGTATTACACCGTAAGGCCCATATCGTCTCCATGAAAGAGGCGCTTCTGATGTCTGCCGTCTGGATCGCTTTAGGCCTTGCTTTTTCTGTTTTCGTGTATCACGGCTACGAGCACCAGTGGCTAGGATTAGGCTCTACGGTCGACTCCGTGGATGACACAATCAACGATGGACAATCCGCAACGATCAAATACCTCACCGGCTATATCCTCGAAAAGTCACTCAGCGTTGACAATATCTTCGTCATTGCAATGTTGTTCGGATTTTTTGCAGTTCCAGCAATATACCAACACAGGGTTCTCTTTTGGGGGATAATTGGAGCACTAGCTATGCGGGCCGTTATGATTGTCGTCGGAGCCGCCCTCATAGCTGAGTTTCACTGGATTCTCTATGTGTTCGGAGTGTTTTTGATTGTCACAGCACTCAAGATGTTCTTCATGAAGACGGAAAATAGCGATCCAAATCAGAACATCGTTATCAGGACAACCAGAAGACTTTTCCCAGTCACTTGTCGCTATCACGGCGAGCATTTTCTTGTGTGGGCAGGTACTCCCGCTTCTCAAGAAAGCGAAATACCGGGCTCAGCAGTAGAGCCCGACGAAGCTGTCTCTAAAGTCAAACCGGGCACGTTGATGCTAACACCACTTGCATTGGCACTCGTTATGGTTGAGACTACTGACCTTATCTTTGCGGTGGATTCAATTCCAGCGATCTTTGCGATAACAGCAGATCCATTTCTCGTATACACGAGCAACGTGTTTGCGATGCTCGGCCTAAGGTCACTCTATTTCGCTCTTGCTGGTATGCTCAAGAATTTCAAATACCTCAAGCCGGCCCTTGCGATGATACTCCTTGTGGTGGGAGTCAAAATGCTAATGGCGAAATGGCTGAAGGAAGTGCTGGGTGATTACTTCAATTTCTACCTTCTTGGCATAGTACTGCTGATACTTGCTATCGGAATTGTCGCATCGCTTTGGGTACGCTCATCAGAGGAGAGGGCTGGTTGATCTACGAATTCAACAGCGTTCAGAGGGATCGAATCGCAAACCAACTTCACATAACACGGGCAACAACGACACTCGCTCATTTGATAAGGCTATGTTGAAGCTCAATAACGAAATCAGTTGTGCTCGTTCCATGCCGTTTGACGTCCCGACGCAAAGCGTCGGGATTGATAGCGCCAAACGGCACGGCGTAGTGCCCCGAACTTATGCGCCATTAGGTGACTCATATGAGACTACTTGCAATATCGCTGTTTTTGGCACTGTCGTCGGTCGGCAGTGCTCAAACCACCGACACGCTCACCATCAAGTATTTAGAATCGAAGTACGACTCTACCTTCTACCGGCGCACCGTCCAGTATGATCGGAAGACACAGACGTATCACGTGACGGACAGTTTCCTGTCAGGCCAAATTGCCTTGAAAGGTGATTACCTGGTAATTGACCCAACCGTGAAGGAGGAATTTTGGAATTATCATCACACACACATCAAACACGGGTATTTCAGAAAATGGTACGACAACGGTCAATTAGAATGGGAAGGGCTATTCGACAATGGATTGATGCAGGGGAAGGTGACGTCATGGTACCGAACCGGGCAGCTCCATTTCACAGGAGAGTATAGGCATGGGATGCAACACGGATCGTTCACGTACTACGACGAGAACGGCAAGTTGCACTATCGGGCAGATTTCGAAAACGGATCAACTATCCGGCCAGTAACGGCCCGATATGATTATTTGACCTACCTCCCGAAGGATTACGAGGTAAACTCCGATATGCAATGGCCTGTGATCATTTTCCTGCACGGAGGTACAAGCCGGGGGAACGATCTGAAGCGGGTGAAAGCGAACGGCATTCCCGACAAACTTGAAAGAGGAATGAACATTCCTTTTATCGTTATAGCACCTCAATGTCCTGTAGATAAGAGGTGGGAAACTGATGATTGGTTCGACGTGCTGTATGCTGAGATCACGGCTCGATATCGGATCGACACCAACAGGATCTACCTGACTGGATTGAGTTTGGGAGGATCTGGAACCTGGTATCTAGCGATGAAGCATCCCACGACATTTGCAGCGATTGCCCCGATCAGCGGCAAGACATCGCACATTCAGTTCATATCAGATGGCGCGTGCAAGCTGGCCGGATTACCCATATGGATTTTCCACGGTAAGGACGACGAGGTTGTGGACGTCAAAGAGACTTACCAAATCGCTAAGAGACTTGATCAGTGCAATGTCAATTACTCGCTCTCACTTTTTGAGGGCCATAAGCATTGGCAGACACCGTGGGAAGTGTACGGCGAGGACAGGATTTATAGTTGGTTTCTCGGCTGTAAGAGACACTAAACATAACAGATCACCTAACGGCGCTTGACAGAACCTAGATCGAAAGAGGAAGGTAAGAAGGAGGAGGGAGAAGGAGTCTGAGGAGTTCAATGGAAAACAGCCTCCGCCAAAGAGCTGGCGGACAGGTCCGCCAAAGAGCTGGCGGACAGGTCCGCCAAGAAGACAGCGGACAAGTCGTCGCAAGTTAAATTTTGTCCGTATGAGGCGGACGAATTAACGGGGCTCAAGGCCCAATGCCGGTATGGTCCGGCAGTTACGCGATCAGGGAGGTTTTCCATGGCAAACCAAGCAAAACGTTTTGTCTTACGATCACTTTGACACCGACGACCGAAGCACACTGCCGCCTTCACGATGAATTGATTTTTTACAGTTCTGCGGCGCGCTGCGTTGCTACCGCGGACGTTAGGCGCAACGCCGCTCAATGTGACCTGAGGTAGCGTGAAATCAAATCAGCGAGGTAGCTGGTGGGCACTGGATCCAATCAAGTGAAAGAAGATTCCCCCGATTCCTCACTCATCCTTGTCACAGGTGCGACGGGATATGTAGGCGGCCGCCTGCTGCATTCCTTGGAGAACCAGGGTTTTCGCCTTCGCTGTCTCGCCCGCCGTCCTGACTTTCTCAAACCGAAGGTTGCACAATCGACTGAAGTTGTGGCGGGAGATGTGCTTGACCGCATCAGCCTTGATGCTGCTCTGCGAGGGGTACGTGTTGCCTACTACTTGATTCATTCGATGGGTGCCGCAGGGTCCTTCGTGGACAATGACCGACGAGCCGCGCACAACTTCGCCGAAGCGGCTAAGGCGTCAGGTGTGGAGCGCATCATCTACCTTGGCGGGCTGGGCGATGATACACAGGACCTCTCTCCACACTTGCGCAGTCGGCAAGAGGTGGGACAGATCTTACGCCAATCTGGTGTGCCTGTCCTTGAGTTCCGGGCGTCCATTGTCATTGGGTCAGGTAGCTTGTCCTTCGAAATGATACGCTCGCTGGTGGAACGGTTGCCGATCATGACCACGCCCAAGTGGGTCTCTATGCCCGCACAGCCAATCGCCATAGAAGATTTGATTGCATATCTCACTGCTGCACTTCATCTGCCCATTTCCCGGTACCGTGTTTACGAAATCGGCGGCGCTGACAAAGTATCTTACGCAGATATCATGCGCGCGTACGCCCGGTGCCGCGGAATTCGCGTCTGGATGATATCAGTGCCGCTTCTGACACCCTTCATTTCCAGCTTATGGCTGGGTCTGGTGACACCCTTGTACGCTCGCATCGGACGCAAACTGATACAGAGTATCGTTCACTCCACGGTTGTTCGCGACGATGCCGCGCTCAGGGTGTTCGACATCCGTCCGATGAGTATTGAAGAAGCTCTTCAGCACGCTCTTGCCAACGAAGAAAGACAGTTTGCTGCCACACGCTGGTCCGATGCACTGTCGTCATCGGGGGAGTTGCCATCCTGGGTTGGCGTGCGGTTCAGAAAACGGCTGGTCGACTCGCGAGCGGCGCAGGTCTCGAAGTCGCCCGCTGTCGCTTTCAAGCCCATCGAGCGGATCGGCGGTGAGACGGGTTGGTACGCCTGGAATTGGCTGTGGCATTTGCGCGCGTATCTCGACTTACTCGTGGGGGGTGTCGGTATGCGACGCGGGCGCCCCTCCTCAGAAACGCTACGCGTTGGAGATACAGTCGACTTCTGGCGTGTCGAGTCGTTTGAGCCGAACCGCCACCTACGTCTTGCTGCTGAGATGAAGCTACCTGGACGGGCGTGGCTGCAATTCGATGTCGTCGGCGACAACTCTTCATCAACAATTCGCCAGACGGCAATTTTTGATCCGGTAGGACTGCTCGGACTGAGTTATTGGTATGCGCTCTATCCGTTTCATCTCTTGGTGTTTAGTGGCATGCTACGGCGAATCGTAGATGCGGCCCTGCGTGAAGACACGCGTGATCTGGATGGACGGAAAGCAACATGATTCATCGCGACTTGTAGCAGTCGGCGTCGCTGCGCCTAACAGAATTTATATTGAAAGAGAAGGGTGAGAAGAAGCAGAGGGAAGGGTGGTAGGCTGTACGACGGAAAACCTCCTCCGCCAAAGAGCTGGCGGACAGGTCCGCCAAGAAGACGGCGGACAAACCGTCGCAAGTTAAATTTTGTCCGTATGAGGCGGACCAATTAACGGGGCTCAACGCCCAATGCCGGTATGTTCCGGCAGTTACGCGATCAGGGAGGTTTTCCATGGTCCCGCTTCGTTGAACGAAGCGGGATACAAGAAGGAATTGCCAAAGGCAAGCCGATCTATGTCGGCTTGGATGTTCACAAGCGACAATGGGTTGTGACTGTTCTTTGTCAGGCAGAAGAACTGTATCACGGCACGGTGGTGCCGGAGCCAGCTGCACTGATTCGAGTGCTGAAGCGATTGCAGGCGAGCGAGGTTCATACGGTCTACGAGGCAGGCCCGACCGGGTATTGGCTGCACGATGCACTGGCGGAAGCTGGATTTTGCGCCGGAGGCGCATCAGCCTTTGGCTGAGATTCGATGGTCACTCCTCCGTCCTTGGTTCCCCGGATTGGTGGCAAGGTGAGGACGGACCGGCGAGATAGCCGGAAGCTTGCTTCAATGCTGGCCAGTGGGTTCTTGCGACGGGTCCACGTTCTGACGGCCGAGGAACGAGCTCACCGGCAGTTGCTGAGGACCAGATACCAGATCGAACGCCATCGTCGACGGACACAGAATCAAATCAAGTCCCTGCTGTTGTTTCACGGGAAGCACGTGCCGGCGAGCGTGGCCCAGCGAATTTGTTCGAACGCGTTGTTGACCAGTGATCCGTCAAAACGCGAGACAAAAAAAACGTGACTTCAAAGTCTCCACCATCATCGTATCGGTTGACTTGTGACTCCGATCGATCGAACGTCTCAACCGTTATCGAAAGTTCTTCGCGCAGTTCGCGCTTCAGGCAATCGAAGAATGACTCACCTTCCTCAACCTTCCCGCCCGGGAATTCCCACTTGAGTCCGTAGCGCGCGGTCTTTTTCCGCTGACAAACAAGAATGCGTTTCTCTTTCTGAACGATAGCAACGGCGGCTTGTGTCAGAACCTGGAAAACATACCGAATGAACCGCGAAATTCTAACGAGTGCGGCAAGAAGATGAACCGCCAAAGGGGCTCCTGCAGAGCGAAGTGACACTTCGCTCTACGACTCATGCCTGGCGGTTTGTTTGTTCAAACAGCCCGCTAGCGCAGAATCATCCCGCGCAATTGCAGGTCTGAAGGATTCTCTCTACTTTAAAGTATCGGCCTCACCGGAACCTCTGCTGTGCCCTGACGGAGCCTGCGCTGCGTAAAGGATGGGAGTAACGCGGCTTCTGTCCGTTGGACTCAGGATTTCATGCAACCTTTGCCAGGAAACCGTTCTTGTGCGCGCAGCGCCGGGGCGCGCGATCGTTCGCGTGGACACCGGTATCCGTCGACCGCATTCGCCCGATGGGAACGCCCCACTTTCTCCCCCGTAGTACTCCTCGAAGCTCTCTGTTTCGTCCTTCTGATGTGTTCGGCCGCATACTCCCAGGCAGCGATCGATCAGGGGAGAATCCGCGGCACCGTCACGGACTCTTCAAATGGTCAGCCGATCCCGTATGCAAATGTCACGCTCCGGGGAACATCGCTCGGAGCCTCCACCAATTCATCCGGTTTCTACCACATCTCCTCCGTCCCGCCCGGCACGTATGTGATGATGATCTCCCAGGTGGGATATCGCATAAAAGAGCACACGGTCACGGTGCGCGAAAACCAGATTGCGCAGATAGACATCCAGCTCTCGGCAACGGTCATCGAAAAAGAGGAGATGCTTGTCGTTGGCGAGAGACCGGCACGCCCGAATGAGGCAAACCTCGGTCTCCAGAAGATCTCGACAAAGGAAATTGCCATGGTGCCGCCGGGAGTCGAGTCGGACATTTTCCGCGCCCTGCGGTCAAACCCGGGAGTGGCCACAACGAGCGACGTGAGCGCGCGATACTACGTGCGCGGCGGTGGGAGCGATCAAAACCTCGTGCTCCTGAATGGGGCCACGGTGTACAGCCCTTTTCATACGCTGGGGATTTTCAGCGTTGTAGATCCGGAAATGGTCTCCTTGCTCGAGTTTCATGAAGGGGGATTCCCACCCTCCTACGGGGGGAGACTCTCCTCTATACTGAATGTCGTCACGCGGGACGGCAACCGAAATCGTTTTCAGGAGACCGCCAACGCAACGCTTCTCGCAGGCAAGCTCGCTCTTGAAGGGCCGGTACCGGGAGGTTCCTTCCTCGTGACGGGGAGGAAGAGCTGGTACGCAGCGGTCATGAAACACTACCTGAAAAACCAGGATTCTCCGTTTGATTTCTATGACCTCTCATGGAAGCTGACCTACGCAAATCCCGACATTGACGGGAACAGCCGGTTTGCTTTTCATGGGTTCCTGAGCGGCGACCAGGTAATCAACGATGACCCGTTTCAGGAGAGCTATCTGATACGCAACAGGATCCTGGGCCTGAACTGGCACAAGATATGGTCGACTCCGCTTTACTCCGTCGTTTCAATCTCCTACAGTGGTTTTGATGCTGAGCTCTTTCCGAACCTGAGCCAGGCTAAACCGCGGAAGAACCGGGTATCTGATTTCAGCGCCGACTGGGACTTCACCTATCTGTACGATAGCCGTGATGAATTTACGTTCGGTTGGCAAAACAAGTTTCTTTCGACTTCACTCGAACTCGAAAACTTGTACGGGAACAAGTTTTCGGTTGACCAACACGGCGTGGACCTCAGCGCGTACGCCGACTACCGGTTCTATCGGTGGGAGAGGATCGGATTCACGATTGGCATTCGGTTCAAGTTTCTTGCGGTTTCCGAGTATCGCCCTCTGTTGTACGAACTCCGCGGGAGCCTGACCTATCGATTGACCCCTTCAGTTTCAATCAAAGGGTCGTTTGGATGGTACTCACAGGAAATGACGACTCTGTCTGATGAAAGCGAACTGATCTCCGTTTTTGAGCCCTGGGTGATCACGCCCAATTATCTGAACTCTGCCCGTGCAGCCCATTTCTCGCTGGGGATGACATCATATTGGACCGACGTCCTCACGACGGAACTCGAAGGATACTTCAAACCGATCGCGAACCTGGTTGATGTGAACGAAAAGAAATTCACCGTGAAGGATCGGGATTTCGTCAATGTTGATGGGGAGTCGTACGGTCTCGAGTTACTCACTATCTATCAGCCTGGAACAATGTATGCGAAGATCGGCTATGCGCTGAGCTGGGCGTTCAAAATCAGAAATGGAGTACGGTACTTCCCGAGGTACGACATACGTCACTCGCTCAATGCACTGGTGGGGTACGAGCTTGGCTCCGGGTGGCAGGCCAGCGCCACGTGGGCACTTCACTCGGGCATGCCCTTCACACCCATCGCGGGGTACTATGATAGAGTGTCCATCGATCCCTGGAGTCCACCATATGACCAGGGTCAGGTAAATCCGGCCACACTCTGGGGAGACAAGAACTCTGCCCGCCTTCCTTCGTACCACCGATTGGACCTCAGCGTGACGAAACAATTCCAGATCGACGGAGCCCGTCTCACCTGCGGGGCAAGTGTCATCAATGTCTATGACCGGAAGAACATCTTCTACTTCAACCGGGATACAGGCAAAGAAGTCTACATGCTCAGAATTCTCCCAACCGTGTCACTGAAGATCGAATTATGAAGAGCCGCTTCCAACTCCTGATCCTCTCATGCATTGTGGGCCTTGGCTCCGGATGCGACAAACCGTTCAGTCCGAAGGAAGACTTCCAGGAGCGCTATGTTCTGCAATGCTTCGTGCAGGGCGATTACGAGAAGAATCTGGAATCGGTGACAGCGTTGTTGGCTAGGACATACGATGTTGAGGGCTTCAATCCTTCAGCGAACACCAATGATCCTGCCATCGCCGGGGCAGAGGTGACACTGACGTTCGATGGCAAGCCGTACAACCTTCAAGAGGCGTTTCGTCCCGCTCCGGAAGGTTTTCAGTACGGCACCCGGCAGCGCTACTACTCCCGCCTGGTTACGGCTCCCCCGCCGGAATCCAAGGTTGGGATCATTGCGAAACTCCCCAACGGACAAACCTTGAGCGCACAGACAATCATCCCGAGAGGGAGGGCGTTTACCAGCTCCTACGAGTTTGCTGCGGGGTTGACAACGCGCCTGAACCTTCAGCCCGGCAAACCCAACTGGATAGTCGGCTGGGAGAACTACGATGACACCGAAGTGCACCTCTTCTATCCGCGGCTAACGATTCTCTACACGAAAATGGAAGGAGGAGTTGAGCGAACCGGATCAGTGCCCGTGCCTGTGCGATATGTCTCGGGAGGTGGGGGGCCAATCCCAGTCTATCCATCCTACTCCACCAACAAGTCGTGCTCGTTCGAATTCTATGCGATCGACTCAGCGATGGCGCAGATATCAGCCGGTGACCCCGACAAGCACAGCTACGGCCTGCACACTGCCCGGCTCGAAGTGATCGAATACGACTTGCCGCTCTCAAAGTACTTTTCCAGCGTCAATGGATCCCTCGACCAGTTCTCCATTCGCACAGACCAGCTGGTTTTTTCCAACGTCGGCGGAGGAATCGGCATCCTGGCGTCCTTCATTGTGCACAAAGTGCAATTCGACTTTGATATTCGTTATGTTCTCTTGTATGGGTACCGATATCGCTGATTTCTGCCTGGACGCAGGCTGCAAGACTGGCAGCGTATGTCTGCCGGTTCTCCTGCTGGCCATGCTTTGGTTTGTTCCCCTGGGAGCACAGTCGATGTACACGGTCACGGCCCCTGCTGCCGACGGATCAACCACCGGGCTCAGAATACCGAACGGCACCAGGGAGCACGCATACCATCGAACTGTGACATTCGTCGAGGCAGCCTCCATGCGATTAATCCCTGCCGGGATGAGGATCACACGCATAGGATTTGTGTTCAAAGAAGGGGCCGGAGCTCGCGTCGATGGGATGCTCACTCTTTTCATGATGAACACCCAGCAGACAACAAGCGAAGGGGGCATGGTCTGGGGGGACATCGTTTCCAAAATGACAACGGTCTACAATGGTCCGTTCACGATACCGGACACTGCGGGTCCGCTTGACATGGAATTGTCTTCTCCTTTCAACTATCTTGGCCAGAGCGTGTATGTCGCGTACGATTTCCAGAGTCCGGGTCCGTACGCATCGAAAAACGCGGTCGTCGTCGCCAATACAGCTCTTCGCTCATCGACCCGGAGTGCGTTCTCTCCAACAGAACCTCCCGCGATTCTTGCCGATGTCTCAGATTTCCGACCGGTGATACGCTTCAGTTTTCCCATCCCTCCGATGCGGTGGGTTACGATTTCAGGCGGAACCACTGAGGACCTGAAGGCGATCGATATGGCCGACGATAGTACTGCCTGGGTATGCACGCAGGCAGGGGGTATGCGCCGCACGACGGATCGCGGGAAAACCTGGCTTGCAGCCGGGAGCGTACCGGACTCCGCAACCGCGCTCGTGGGCCTCACGAAAGAAATTGCTGTAGCAATCGCGCAGCGGGATTCAAAGCCCGGCAGTCTGTACAAGACGTCGAACGGAGGCGCGGCATGGGCAGGGGTCTATGATCCTAATCCCCCCGTGAAGATTGCGCTGGCCGGCAAGACCTCGAGCAGAAGCGTCTGGTGTCTTGGTGAGTCGGTCGGCGATTCGGTAATCCTGCTCGCTTCCGAAGACCGGGGCACCACCTGGACGAGGTCGTTTGCCGGTGTGGTTTTGCCTCCCGGAGTTGGAATCTCGAATAGCTGCATGATCGGCTCAGTCGTTTGGTTCGGTGCCGCTGACCGTGTATATAAATCGGAAACTGGGCCGATGGGTCCGTGGAAGTACTCATCCACAGGGAAACCAAACGTCAGCTGCCTCGCATTCGGTTCTTCGAGTGGGACTGGTTTTGTCGCTCACGTCGGGTGCCGTGACACGCTCTACAGGAGCATGGATGGTGGGCTTACGTGGGCGGTTGTCCCGGTTCCCGGTGTTGGAGAAATCTTGTCTTTGCAGTACTTTCCGGGTGGACAGGACGCGTGGGCTGCCACCTCAACGGGGATCTGGAGGACCTCCGACTTTGGTCTGACGTGGCAACGGTCGTTCTTCTCTGAGGGATCTTTCAATGTGCTCTCCTCCGTTCGCTTCTTTCCGAACTTTCAGGACGCTCTCGCGATTGGATCGAAGGGAATGATTGTGAAAGGATCCTGGGTTGTGAACCCGCCTGTGGCGGTCTCTGAGACTTCCTCCAAGCCGGAGGGATATCGGTTGGGACTGAACTATCCCAATCCCTTCAATGCCCGCACCTGGATCGAGTTTTCACTCCCGAGGCCGTCCATTGTCAACTTGACCCTGTTCGACGTATTGGGGCGTGGGGTGGTTACACTTGCTTCGGGCGAGAGCGGCACGGGAACACACAGAGTCGAATGGAATTCTGCCGGCAGTCCCAGCGGCGTCTATTTCTACCGTCTTCACGCTCGCGCGATTTCGGGGGGTAATACCGCTGACTACGTCGAGACGCGCAAACTGATCCTCCTGAAGTGATTCTGGCGGCGAGCCAAGGAGAAGTTGCATATGGATAAGTCGCTGTTTTCTGTGCATCGGCGACGCAGGGGTACACATCAATGGATCATTGCGACTTTCGAAACAATGAGCGCGCTGCGCGTATTGATTGCGCCCCTCTTTCCACGAATCCTGCTTATGGCCTCACGTTCGGTTTCTTTTTTCTTGGGACAACAGATTCACATCGTGATCGGCGAGATTGAAGATCAACACCCGACGCAGCCAGGCAGATGTTGGTGTGCCACCCTCGGAGGCCCTTGAGATCATGAAACCCACCAGAGTATCAAACTATGTCGCCGTTGGATTCATCCTGCTTTTCTGGTTGTCTGCCTTCAGCAACTACTTCGCAAACCTTGGGCATGTCCCCAAGATCGACCTGAATCCCTCGCTCCTGATCCAGCTCGCGCTCTCGAACACGTTCATCACAATCGCGTTTGTCGTTGTGTTCATGCTTCTGGGCAAGGAACAACCGCGCGACATCGGATTTCGCCATGAACGGCTCGGGCAACAACTTCTCATCGGCGCGGGATTCGGCCTCGTTCTTGCGCTGATCGATCACCTCGCGATCGGCAGCATCTTGAAAGCCATGCGTCCCGACGTTTTCGATGAAGGAATACGACTGCTCAAGGAATTCATGGGAAAGATCAACATTGTCGTTTGGTTCTTCGCCGCGGTATTCATGGGAGGATTCATCGAAGAACTCCAGCGCCTGTTCATCATCACGAGATTCGAGCGGTGCTTTGGAATGAGCGGTATCGTCATTGCACTGGTGATGGAGTCGCTTCTTCAGGGCGCCGGTCATACGTATCAAGGGCCCGAGCGAGCATTCATCTACATTTTCATTGGATTGGCGTTTGGCTTGGTGTATTTGCGCAAGAGATCTGCCGCCGAGGCTATGGCATGTCATGCGGTGTATGATGTCTTTGGATTGCTGTGGTTCACTTACCATTTGAGATGACATTGGTTCCTGCGTCTTGCAGTTTGTTCGGAGGAGTACTGTTATGAAGACATGGAATACACTTCTTGTGATCATCGGAGCTCTCGTGCAGATCGGCTTTGGACAATCGCGACTTCAACCGTCTGACGTTGTCGGCGTCTGGGAGGGGACTCTCCACTCGTTCGGCCAGGAGAGCCGACTCATCTACAAGATCTCCATCAATGACGACGGCTCGCTTTCCGCTTCCCACGACTCCCCGGACTTCAGCCTCAACGACATCCCCGTCACCGAAGCAAAGCTCGAAGGGAATCGTCTCACCATGAAGATGGCCTTCAGCGGATTTCTGTTCGAAGGAATGGTCGGGAAGGATATCGTCAGGGGGCACTACGGAACCCCCGAGCTATGGATCCCGCTCACGCTCAGACGGAGGAGTCGCGATCCTCGGTTCCTGCTGGAGAACATGGTCCCGCGTCTCGGGAATGAAGGCAAGAGAATCCTTGGCTATCGCTACACGACTCCTGAGGAGGGCGATGACGGATGGGAGGTTACGGATGCGATGACCGAAAGAGTGGACACAAGCAAGATCGGGGTCGTGATGCGACGTATCCTCGCTGGCGGTTTCCCTAACCTGCACAGCATGGTGGTGGTGAAAGACGGCAAGCTCATCCTCGACGAGTACTTCCATGGTTTCCATCGCGACAGACCCCACAGGATATCGTCCATAGCGAAGATCGTGCCTGAGGCGTCTATCGGGCTCGCCATCGAGCGGGGCCTGATCAAGAATATGCAGTCACCCTTGTGCGAGCTCTTCCCGGAATACAGCGACCTCCTGTGCACGGAGGGAAAGCGCGCGATCACGCTCTATCATCTGCTGACAATGACGACAGGACTGCGGTGGGACGAGAATGCCGTCTCGTATTTCGATTCCCTCAACGACCTCAGTGTGATGAAAAGGAGTCCCGACCCGGTTCGCAATCTCTTCGAGCGACCTCTGGCGTATCGGCCCGGCGAGCGGTTCGTGTACAACTCGGGGTGCGTCATTGCGATGGAGGCGCTGATCCAGAAGGTGACAAAGGCGCACTTTCTTCTGCTCGCGCAGAAGGAGCTGTTCACTCCCCTGGGAATCTCTAACTACAGGTGGGACTACTCGGAGGGGCTGTACATGCTCCCCCGCGATATGGCGAAGATAGGGTGGCTTTTTCTCAAGAGTGGGGAATTCAATGGAACAAGGGTACTCCCTGCGGCTTGGGCTGACAGCGCGATACAGCGGTTCGAACGCCAGTATCCGAGATATTTCAACCACTGGGAACCGCTCGTCTTCTTCGTCGACGGTGCGCCGATACGGGCACTGCGAGCAGGCGGTTGGGGCGGACAGAGCATTACTATCTTTCCGGGTATGAACACGGTGATCGTCGCCACTGCAGCCAATCAGCTCCAGCCCGCCGACTATGATGTGTGCATGCGGGACTACCTCCTTCCTGCAATCCTGACACCGCAGTACCTGGCCAAGCATCCCGAGGTTCGATACAGTGGCATACATCGCGCGAGAAGCCTTGAATGGGAAACGCATGATAACACGGAGATGGCGTGCCTGAAGGCCTGCGCGAAGAGCTTCGGTATTCCGTTGGCCGATGCGCAACTCTACGGCGCCACAGGTGTTGGCTTCCTGATCAACATCGATGAGAGAGCTGAGCCGAAGAGCGTCGCCGTGTGGAACTGGCGGGGTGCATATGAACTCTGCAGGAATCTGGGCTTCTCGGTCGAAAGCATCTGGATGCACAAGTCCGACAAGGAATTCCCGGCCACACAGAAGCTTGTCTGGGATCGGGTGCGACGGGCAATCGACAGCGGCTATGCCTGCTATGGATTCGACCTTCACAACGGGACCCGGTCTCTCATCATCGGCTACGACGAGATCGGGTACTATGACATGGGCATGGATGCAGAGAAGGGGAAGGGGCCCGCCTACTGGTACGAACTCGGACAGACGAGTATCGGTTTGCTGGGGATGCACTTTGTGCGGCCGGTATCGTCGAAGGTCACATTTCGAGAGATGGTGAAGAAGTCGTTTCAGTTTGTTCTTGAATTCTCGGCCAATTCTCCCAAATGGGTTCCAGCAGACTGCAAAGCGGGTCCTGACGGATATGCGCGCTGGATCTCGCTTCTTGAGTCAGGGAGGGAGGATGGGAACGGCGTCTCCATCAACGCGGCAGTGTATGCAGAAGGTCGACGGTTCGCTGTGGAGTTCTTGGAAGAGGCGAAGCTCCGACTTGGGCCTGAACTGCGCCCGTTGTTCGATGAGGCTATCAGACACTATCGAGTCGCCGCTCAGAGTCTGGCAACCGTGTCGCAGGCTTTCCCCAACGATACGCCGGCAGCGCAGAGGGCGGCAAATCTCAAAGACCCTCAGCGACGAAAGGCCGCGATTCAGCATTTGCGGGCGGCGATGGATGCGGAGGTTGAAGGTCTGAAGGCGCTGGCGAGTATCGTAAAACGGCTGGAGGAACCATGACATACCGGCACACGCAAACAGGGACAGTCATCATCGGCGCGGTGGTGGGCATGGCGTTCATCGCGCTGCTCGTTCTCGTTCCAGCAACCGGACCGCTCTCGCTGCCGGCACTTGCCCTTCTGGCAATCGCAGGGGCTGTGCTTGCTACCTTCTCTTCCCTCACCGTAGAGATTGAGAAGAACACGCTCACCTGTCGCTTCGGCGTCGGTCTCATCCAGAGGAGCATTCCCTTGTCTGAGGTTGACCATGTGAGCGCGGTGGTGAATCCCTGGTTCGTGGGATGGGGAATTCGTTGGATCCCGGGAAGCTACTGGGTGTGGAATGTCTCCGGCTTTCAGGCGGTAGAGCTAACCATGATGGACGGAAGGCGGTTTCGCATAGGCACGGATGAGCCGGAAGCACTTGCACGAGCCATTGAGACGGCGAAGAACACGGGCTCTTGAAACGCGGCTAAATCCGACCAAACCTCGAAGGACAGTTAGACATGCAGATCAAACAGAACGACACGAAAATGACATTCACGTTTCCCGTCGGATATCACAGGTTCCATAAGAAACAGCTCTTCAACTTCCAGTTGAACAGATGGTATTCCCTCGGATATGTCCGTTTTGATGATATGCGCGAGGCGGGATCGCATGTGACGTCATTCGTGGATTGGAAAAGGGAAATGCTCAGGCTCGCAGACCGAGCTCTTGCTGAAAATCGACTGATGAATGCGGCCTTCTACTACCGCGCTGCAGAGTTCTACACGATGTCGAACGACCCTGACAAGGATATCCTTTACGACAGATTCATCGACCTCTTTTATCGAGCCTTCGAACGCGACCGCATCGCACGACATCTTGTCCCCTACCAGGGAGCGTTTCTCCCGGCGATCACCGTCCCGGCGTCGTCAGAGAAGAAAGGAACGATCCTTCTCCACGGCGGATTCGATTCATTCATTGAAGAATGGTATTCCATGATGCGCTACTTCGCGGATTATGGATATGACGTCATCGGATTCGAGGGACCCGGCCAGGGTGGGGCGTTAAGGAAGTACCAACTTCCGATAACATACGAATGGGAGAAGCCGACCAAAGCAATTCTGGACTACTTCCATGCTTCGGATGTGACATTGATCGGCATGTCAATGGGCGGCTGGTTCTGCCTGAGAGCCGCGGCCTTCGAACCGCGGGTGCAGCGAGTGATCGCATCAGGACACGCGATTGACTACATGAAGAGCATGAATGCCGTGCTCCGGGCGATCCATCTCTGGTTCATGGAGCATTTCAGAACGTGGACGGAGCGGATGGCGGAGCAAAAGTTCCGCGGGGAGGGACAGGCAGCGTGGGTCGTGGACCATCTCAAGTACATCACAAAGAAGGCCAAGGCGCTGGATGCGCTCGATTTCTATCTTGTGCTGAATGAGGAGAATATCCATTCCGAGCTCCTCACGCAGGATGTTCTGGTTCTGAGCGGCAGAGAAGATCACTTCATCCCCCGGAAGATGCACGAGATGCAGATTGCGGCCCTTGTCCGCGCGCGATCCGTAACCGGGCGAGTGTTCACCAGACAAGAGCATGCCCAGAATCATTGTCAGACAGGGAATATCGGACTCGCACTGGAAGTCATGAGGACATGGATCGAAGAACGAACACACTGCTAACGGTCACAGACTGGATCACTCGCGCCAGTTCATGGCTCATTCTGGCCCTGCTCCTCTCCTGCTCGTCACAGCAACCGCAGGGGTTGGTGAACGCAATGAAGAGTAACAGCAACTGTCCGCTGGATTCCGTCCAGGTGCGATCGGTCTTCAACTACATGCAATACTTCTCCAATGGGACCGAGATATCCCTTGCCATTCTCGTGGGTGATTCAACGGCGTTCGGCGGATTCAGGAGACACAACGATTCATTGATCCTCGTCGACAACAGAGACGGTGTGTTCGAGATCGGCTCTGTCACGAAAACGGTGACGGCCACGATGCTCGCCAAGTTGGTGCGGGATGGCATCGTTGATCTGAATACGCCGATCAAGACCTTTCTACCGATCGCGCTCAAGCAAAGCTCTCTCAACGGAAAGGAAGTGACGCTTCTCCATCTGGCGAATCACACTTCAGGGCTCCCCAAAGAACCCGACAACGTGAGCACCGACTGGGCGACCCCCGGAAGCCCATACCGATCCTATGACGAAACGAAGCTGTACGACTATCTTTCCAGAAGGATGACACTGCAATCCACACCGGGTGAGAAGCGGGAGTATTCCAATCTCGGCGGCGGACTGCTGGGCCATCTCCTGACACTCATAACAGGAAAGTCGTATGAAGATCTCCTGCTTGAGTCAGTCTGCGAACCACTGGGCATGCACGGTACGTTCGTCGCGCTTGATTCTGGACGCACACAACACCTTGTTCTGGGAAGGGATCCCGAAGGGAATGTCGTTCCGAACTGGGAATTGAACGTGCTCGCCGGGGGAGGCGGGATCAAGTCAACCGCAGCAGACATGGCGAAGTACATCCGGGCACATATGACTGACACGACGTACTACCTCCTGACCCAGCAGCCAACATTCAAATACACTGAACACAACACGGCTGGACTTGGCTGGGCCTGGTACACAAACGGAAGCAAGAAATTCGTTGATGCAACTGGCGGAACCGGCGGCTATTCGTGCTGTGTGATTTTCGAGCGGTCGACGAGAACAGGAATTGTCTTGCTGACAAACGTTTCCGCATTCCTGGCATCGAAGGGGGAGTATATTACGAAGCTGTGTCGTGAACTATACGATTCCATTCCTTCCAATGCAGGCAGGAAGTAATGGAACAGCTTTTGTTCCCTGAAGAGGGTATACGTTATGAGACACAAGCGAGTGTTGTTGTGCAATACTCACTGATGTGGAGAAGAATGCCATGACCAAACCACTCTACGTTGTCCTGCTCTTGTGTTCTCTGCAGTGCCTTTGTTGCTCTCAGGATGTGCTCAACCAAGACGATGTGTTCACCGTCGACTCATTGAGAACCAACAGGATTTGCTTCCATCGCAACATGTCTTTGGTTGACTCATCCTACTATCGCTCCATTATCAGCAACATCAAACTCGGCATTGACTCTGTCGACAAGGTTGTCAAAGTGGAGAACGTTGAGTTCAGAGTTCTTGTTTTCCCTGGAAAGACCATTCCCCGCATTGGCATGAGTGGCGTTGCCCCCAATGACAAACAGATCTACATCTTGCTCGACCCTTCCCATCCCAAGTTCGGCGAAGCCATTAGCATTCACATTGTTCAAACGATTCCCCACGAGTATCATCACACGCTGAGATACCGAACGGTGGGTTACGGCAATAACTTATTCGAATCGATGATCAGCGAGGGATTGGCTTGCCATTTCGCCATACAGGTGTGCAAGATCGATACGCCGTTCTATTGTCAGGCCTTGACGAA
>Ga0315277_10004808_pt1 | contig 17910 bp, 15 predicted proteins | sample YL17G05_15_MG_FD_203695 | JGI IMG/M metagenome (GOLD analysis project Ga0315277, IMG submission 203695) | Sediment microbial communities from Yellowstone Lake, YNP, Wyoming, USA - YL17G05_15 | ecosystem: Environmental > Aquatic > Freshwater > Lake > Sediment | place: USA: Wyoming | collected...
TTACCTGATTCGGTATTGTCGTCTCTGAACCAATCACCGAATGGAAATTCGGGACAACAAGGGTTGGTTTATGGGGGCTTCTGATATCCTCTTCCCATACATGCACATCAAAAAAGTCAGATGAAAGCATCTTTCTCATACGGGTTTTAATCTCAGGATCGTAGACAGTTTGATCCACATTCTGGGTTTCATCGGCAATGACTTTGTTGAGATTTACCTCAACAGAAAAAAACAATTTGCCGGTTTTATTGTAAATATACCATAGCGAATTTTCCAGGTTAATTACGTCATTCAGTACATCTTTCGGATACGTGATTCCTTCAACAGATGTGGCAAGGACAAGCTCATTCTGTGAACATCCTTTGCTCGCCTCATTTTTTGAACCAATCAGGCTGTAGAGGTAGATCGCCGTGCTGATACGGATATTGGATCCATACGCGGTTTTGTTATCGATCTTCTGACATTTGGCAGTGTCTTCATCATTGACAATATCGGAATTGATGACACTCTGGAATTCCCCTTTGGCGATTTTATTCGTCAGCTCCTGGAAAATATTCATGTCATTCAAATCAATTATTCCAAGTGTAATGATCGGATCAGAATCTACCTGATCGATGTTGTGATACACATTTTTCAGTACATGGGAAAGAAGCCGGAGAACGCCACGTGTTTTCTGGAATTCCGCGATCGTTGCCACACGTTCGTAGAGAAGATCAATAAGAGCCGGATGGAAAGGATAAGACTTGGCAGTCTTTGTCCGGTATTCAAGACTCATCACATCTGCCGGGAATAATTCCTGATGTTCAGCATAATAGTTCTGTAAATGTTCAGCTACATCAGTGGCGTACTGATGATCAACTGACCTGAAAAGTCGTTTTCGGATGACATCATAGATTTCTGATCGCTCCATCGGCACGGTAAACGATGCTTCTCTCCCGCTGATTTCCTTAATTTTCGTTTTATATTGTTCAAGAAGTTCGGTCTCTTCAGTATATGCGGATTCAGTCCCGGGAAGCGTGAGAATGAACATCGCGTTCTTACTATTGACAATGACATCAGTGAGGGTATGGAAAAATGAGACGGTGACTTCAGCGAGGTTCTGTTTACCGACAGATTCTGCTTTTGCGTCTTTCAGATAGTTGACGAGCTCATCCAGCATGATGAGGACTGGCTTATCGGTCGAGGTGATGAGTTTGGCTAAGGTATCTGAATCAGGGCGGCGCAGTTCCTGGTCATACGTCTTCACCATCTCATATTGATCCAGTTGGCGCCCTATTTCCCCCCAGATAGTCCGTGCCTTTCCGGGCATTTTCACGGATGAAATATTATGACAATCAATGGCAACAAGGGAGATATCAGGAACGGTAGGGAGATCCATTGCCGATAATATTTTTTTCAGATCAGGATTCTTCTTTGCAATATCGGGATTTGAAAACAGATGATATAGTGCAACAAGCGTGTGGGTTTTTCCACCACCAAAAGTAGTATCTATCACGAGCAGTGGCCTGCTTCCACCATGTGCCATCCGTGAGAGAACATCCTCATAGATCCCAGCAAGGTTTTTTGTTACATGCGTAAGATCGAAAAATAGCTTCGGATCATTATAGATATCATCGGCGGTCCCATTCAGAACAGCATGAAAACCCACTGCAAATGAATTTTCCGAAATTTTTTTCTTGATAATATCATCATAAGGAACAATTTTCTTTTTTTTAAATGCATCTTTTAATGTGTGCATACTATTCCCCTACCTTATTCTATGATGGTTCTATAACAATTCAGATTAGCATTAACCTTGTTATTGATGAAATTTCATTGCAGGTACGATTAGTGAGTTCCCCAGTCCTGTTTTGTTTGTAATTCGATGGAAGCGTATACTTCAAATATGGTCTGTTTGATTTGACGGTTAATTCTTATGACCTTGATTTTCATTTTTGACACCCGGGTCTTTTCCTCTTTGTATATAGGTAAAAAATGAGGATCCTGTTCGAGAATTTTTCGGTTTCGAGTGATGTCAATACCTAATTTTTTTGCCCTACTTTTGGCAAGATTAAACGCAAATGTAGCTGAAGTTTGACTTGAACTTTGATTACTATGTTCTCTTAAACGGGATTTCAATCGCTCTGACCGACCGACATATATTGGCTTCTTTCCATCATAAAAAACATAAATTCCCCGATCAGGTATTTTTTTCAAATCTTCTCTTGTGATAAAATGTGATTTATTTAGTTTTTCCATCAGTGCGGGGAAGGTATTAATGATTTTTTCAAATTTGGCATTCATTGATATGCACACCGTTCCTTCTGATATGAATTGTGTTTAATCTTCTCAATTCTTTAAATGACCCCTGCCATCACCCCCCCCCCTCATCACACCTACAACACCAACACCCACAACCTCCCCGTATCGCCCCCCCCAATTTCTCTCTTTTCCCTTTAAGGTTCAGTCAAGCCTAAGCCCTGAGAAATACGATATATAATCAGCCCGAGGGCCCGAGGGCAGGAGCCATGAGACCAATGGTAGAAATCCTGTTCCGAAGGAACGGGATTGGAGAAGCCTGCAGGCTGCGACTTTTCGTACAGAACAGCGAGACCAAGAACGCGGTTCGTGACCTCACGAGCCCGATCCCGGACGTGGCGACCTTCAACATGCAGAGGGTCGAAGACCCGAAACAGGAGAACCCTTCAGGTTTCGATTCATCGTCCAGTCGGTTATCACCGGCAACCCGTTCGTATGAATCGAGTTCCGAAGGAACGAGAATCGAGAAGTCGGAACGACTTCGAAGTGTAGAGTATATGACTGCCGGGGAGAACCATGACCCCGTGGAGAAGATCCGTGAGACCTACACGGCCAGAATCGTTTACCAGGACGTAAACGCAAAGATCGTGGGCAACGACTCCAGCAAGCTCGAAGCCTGATGGCTTCTCATTGTCTCATGTCTTCGAAGACCTGCGGTCTTCTCAAATCTCATGCTTTCAGCATTCGATCTGCCGACATTCGACATTCAACACCATCGAAAGATTCTTTTCTGAATTTTATCATCTGCACCGTTTCAAACTCCCCGCAGGCGCAACTCCCAATCACCGGGAAAAAAGGTTAATCCAGGTCCAGCAGGTCCCGTATCAACGTGAAGACATCAGATATGGATGCTATATGGACATGTCCAAAAAATGAGGACACGGTTATGGATATGTCCATAAGTAATGGGCATCATGCTTGCACAGGTTGATCGACCCAGATATAAGGGGGGGGATGATCCCCGCGTGTTCCCTTTCTGCTGGAATTGCGCCCCAATAGTGCCCCTTCAATGCCCCTTTTGCCCCTTTGAGAACGTAGTGGTACTTCGCTGCGTCACTCACTGACCGGAAAAAACTTGTCCGCTATTGTCCGCAATGTGTCCGCTATCAATCTCCCCTTTCCCCTGCAAATTTTCAGCGGTTTTGATTTTCCTTTGAATTTCGCCTGTTTTCCAGATGGCAAGTTTCCGGCTGCAATGTCCGATAATGTCCTGATATGTCCGAATTCCCCATCAGATCATTCGGAGAGATTTTGCCTCATTTACTCAAATCGCAGGAAATTTTCAGCCGGATTGTGTTTTTTAATCGCGCATGGAAATGTCGCGATTGTCGGGATTGTGTCGGGCTCATGTCGTGATTCTATTTTACCGGGACATACTCAGTAACCCTGCTCTTCTTATGCCTGTTTCGTTGATCGTTTATTCCGGTTTTTTATTCACCACATATTCGCCATTTTCGCCACGTATTCACCGGGTATCAATCATTTTTCCCTTATATCCATCATTTGTGCGTCATTTTTACGTCATATGCGTCATCATCGACGAAACCGTGGATGATGCATTCCTTATCTCGTCGGATTTTGCCAGACGTTCAGATTGGGCAGACCGTGTCTGGCCAATTGGGTTTACCAGAATTTCCCTGTCAATTATGCAGACCGTGTCTGCGGAATTGTTGCGACAGTGTCACGACAATTGTTTACGCTCACATTCTCAATAAGGCCCGTGTGCTTCAGGATCGGATTGGCGAGAATGTGGGGGAAATCCTTGACCAGAGATATTCCAGACAGCATCTGGACAATTCAGGTACCGATGTAAACGATGACGACATAGGGGCGCGATGAAGGTGCAGGGTACTGCGAGCGGATTGTGCACGCACTGAGTGCACAATTACAAAAACCTGCTCCGGAGAAAATATTGTGTTCCGGGAATTGTGGGTACACTGTCCCGACAATTTGTCATGATACTTTTTTTTCGGAAGCGCGAACAAGGTCTTAACAAAGGTCTTAACATGATGTTTTTGCATTCTGAAAAAGTCCTGAAATGCGTTCAAACAGGCAAAATCACACTAAATATAGTTTATTCCGGGTCTTAACAAGTTGTTATCATAGTGTTACCATTACCCTGCCGGTATTTCCTGACAATGCACAGAGCTGTCCGGTAAATGCACGGAGCTCTTCCGCTCTTATGTAGGGAGCTGCCTTCTGTTATGTAGGGGGCTCGTCCTGTTATGTAGGGAGCTGCCCGCCAAATGATCCAACTTCTCGTGCAAATGTACGGAGCTGAAACCTCAAATGTACGGAGCTGCCGGGCAAATGCATGGAGCTCCTGCCAATTGCACGGACCGTATCCGGGGAATTTCCGGGTTATTCTGGAAAAAAGATTAATCCGGGTCCAGCAGGTCCCGTATCAGGGCGACGATTGCCAGCCGCTGCTGTTCACTGATGGCACCGATCCGGCGCTGGAATCGTTCCCGGTCCAGTGCAACAATCTGGAACACGAGGGCGACGCTCTCGGCATCGAGGCCGTTGTGCGGGTCCGGGGAAAGGATAGAGGTGTGCGAGAACCGGGCGCTGGCCATGCTGCTCGTTAAAGGGACAACGAGGGAGATCCCGTTGGCACTTCCTACAACAATTGCAGGCCGGACGCCCCGCTGCTCATGCCCCCTTTTTTCGTCCGAGAGATCAACGAGCCAGATATCGCCATTCTTCATCCATCACTTCTCCAGAGATTTCAGGGAAGCCCGCTGCCAGATACCGGTCTCCTTTTTCAGTTCTATGAGATCCTTCTCCGTGGGCCGGAACAGGAACTCCTTTGCTTTTGATATTCCGAGAGCGATCTGGGCCTCTGAATAGAATGGTTTCAGTTTTTTTACCTGCCGCAATGCTTCGAGCGGGTTGCAGTTCTGCCGCAGGGAATAATACCCGTACGTCGCCCCGACTTCAAGAGGCACGGGCCTCAGCCCGAAGATCCTGCCAAGATCTCCGGCGGTCTCTTTCTCTGCGGCGCTGAGCCGGGATTCGGTCTCCAGATTCTCGAACTCATTCGTGAATGCGAAAAGATCTTCCGTCAGGTTCGGGGAATACGGCCCCCGCACATAGATACTATACGGATATCCGAGATTGACACCCTTAAGATCGAGCAGGCAGACGAGTTTCTGGGCGATGAGCCGGTCATCGAACCGTGAGATCCTGAATTCAAAGCCCAGTTCCTTAAAGAAGGCAATCACTTTTTTTTGTTTTTCCATATTCATGCTCCGCAGTGGAGGAACCTGCACAGCCAGGTCCTTATTCGCTTCCATTCATCCTGTCCTTCGGGCGTGATGGTATAGAGTTCAAGTTCCTTTCCTTCCGAGGTGATCTTACCTGAAGTGAGATAGCCCATGTCTTTTAAGACATTGAGGTTTGCAAACAACACGCCGTCATTGATATCGAGCGCCGCCTTGAGTTCGCGGTAGGTAGCCCCATCGGGTCCGAGAGCGGCAAGGCTCGCGAGCAGTTTCAGCCGGACGAGCGAGAAGACTTTCGCGTTAAGCGCTTCGGATTCGTTTAAGATGGAGAGGATATCGTTCTGCATTTCTGGTTCTCTCCTTTTCATGATGATTGGTTGCCCGGTTTATTTACTTTGTTATTTACTTAAAGTTTAAAGTAAATGAAATGTGGGATTGGGGATATCTGTTTTTGAAATTCTTTTGTGATTTTCCCGACTTGCGAATTGTGCAGACAGTGTTTGCGCAATTTAGCGTTCCATGAAAATATTTATTAGGAATTTGTCAGACATTGTCTGGCCAAATGGGGCTTTCTCCGGGATAGATCTCAAAGATTTGGCAAACAGTGTCTGCCGAATTGGGATCACATATCTGGGGGATATATCGGAATTGCCCAGATGGTGTCTGGGGAATTGTTGTGACAGTGTCGCGACAATTGTCCACGCACTGAGTGGACGATTTTTCATCGGCCCTAGTCTACGTTGGGGATGGGCCGGAGCGGTTTGAGAGCGCATTTGCCGGGATCGGGGCGGCGGATGTGGCGCCGGATGCAGAATGGTGAGAACTTGGCAATCGTATTTCGGGATATTGATGATGTAAACTGAACAGTCACTCTTTTGCATCCTGTCCGCAACATTTTGGAATTGCCATTTTTTCTGAAGAAATAGCAAAGCCTTGACTTGCTACTCTCCCCCCCTTAATCTATCCCAGCACTTGCCGGCAAACAGCCAGTATTTTAAAAACTCTGCAATAGGGGAAGTTCGATGGGCTGAACTCACCCTTCATGAGGGGTTCTCCAGAGCGAAAAAATATTTTCTCTCTTTTACAGGATGCTTTCGAGCTTCTGTTCGAGGACATCAAGCCCCTTCTTGACGTCTTCAATGTTCTTGCCACCCGTGAGAATGATCTTTCCTGAAGAGAAGATAAGAACGACGATCTTGGGATCTTTGATCCGGTACACAAGCCCGGGGAACTGTTCGGGTTCGTACTCGATATTTTCGACATTGAGCGCTACGGCTACGTTGTTGATATTGATGTATTTACCGAGATCGTATGAACAGACCATATTGGTGATCGTAACCTTGGGCTCTTTGAGGGGTTTAATACCCGCCTTTTTTAACGATTTGATGATGATTGCAAGGCCGTCAGTCAGCGCCTTATTGTTACGGATGCCGGTGAGCACTATCTTGCCCGACGAAAAGATCAGGGCCGCAATCTTGGGATCAGCGATACGAAATACTGCACCGGGGAACCGTTTCTTATTGAGTTCGCAGTTCTCAACCGTTTTTGAAAACTCGACAAGATCAATGGATTCGGCGATGGCACCGGATGCAACGATATTCTCAATCTTCAAGGATTCGTACTTTTTATCAGCCATCTTCTATTCTATGATTTTCTTCGAAGCATAATACTGATGGCTAACCTCCTTTATGGCATGTCCCTTTTGTAGCGTGCCAGAGTTTCTGTCCTAAAATAGTGACATAATTTATGTCCGCTTTCAAGAGCACCAATCAAGGTTCTTGAGGGTGAAAGCGACAATGGAAATCCGGGCCAAAGCCATCGTGTTCTATGACGAAGTTCTTCGAAGTGCAAGTGCAACGCAGAGGTGAAACACGACTGAACGCACGATTGAATAATGACGATATCAGACCTCGCTCCCGGTCGTAAATGATCCCGTGCGGTTGTCTTTTTGCTGATGGTACTCCACCAGCGTCCTCACCTCTTCCTGCACCTTCTGTTTATCCCGGAAGCCGGTGAAGAGGATACGGACATCATCAATGTCGTCTTTTAAGTATGCTGCTTCAGGATAGAGAATGAGCACGATCTGTCCATCCGGCCCGAAATGAAGTTCCTCGCTCTCCCCTTTCATATATCGTTCCCGCTGTTCCTTTGTCGGGGCTGCATACTTGTTCTCGTACCTGAAGACGCCCATAACTCACCCTCACGGTTAATGATCTTGTGCCGGGTGACGTTAAACCTGTTGAGATTGACAATGTCGAAATAGCTGCCTCCTTTCTTTTATTTATTCACTTCCTCCCCTCCCCTTCAGCAAAACCTAAACCCCGCCTCTAACAAAGTATTATTCAGCCCGAGAGCCCGAGGGCAGGAGCCATGAGACCAATGGCAGATTTCGAGTCTCCGAGAGACGAGATTCGAGAAGACCAAAGGTCTTCGCTGTTTCGAACAGAACAGCGAGACCAAAAACGCGGTTCGTGAACTCACGAGCCCGATCCTGGTAATCCGGAGAGACCTTTCGGATCTGTCCACAACAATCTTTACCTTGATGGCCAAATATCATCCCGTACCATACATAAACATAGGAGGGCACGAAACAATTTTAAGCCCATCACGGTATGGCGATGAATTCTCCCGTATTAACCCGGAGTATCCGGATCCTTGGATCCGTGATGCGTAAGAAACAAGAAGTATGAACGGCTTTGCCGGGATATGAACAACGAAAATAAAAAACAAGGGATGAAATGTCACAACAGCTTGGCGGACAGCCTATCATAATTCTCAGGCAGGGAACGACACGGAACCGTGGGCAGGAAGCCCAGAACAGCAACATCGCCGCTGCAAAGGCGGTGGCAAACGCAGTCCGGTCGACACTCGGGCCAAAAGGCATGGACAAGATGCTTATCGATGGCATGGGCGATATCGTCATCACCAATGATGGCGCCACCATTCTCAAGCAGATGGACATCGAGCATCCTGCAGCAAAGATGATGGTCGAGATCGCAAAGACCCTGGACGATGAAGTTGGCGACGGCACGTCCACGGCAGTCGTAATTGCAGGAGAACTCTTAAAGAACGCGGAAAGTCTGCTCAATCAGCAGGTTCACCCGACCGTTATTGCCGAAGGATACCAGCAGGCTGCGACAAAAGCACTGGAAATCCTTTCCGCAATTGCAATCAGCGTAAAACCAACCGACAGTGCAATGCTGACAAAAGTTGCGGAAACGGCGATCAGCGGCAAGGGTGCAGAGGCGTACAAGGGTCTGCTCTGCGATATTGTCGTACGTGCGGTCACGATGGTTGCCGATCCTGACGGGACGGTGGATATCCAGCACGTGAATGTACAGAAGAAAGTCGGCGGTAAAGTGGAGGATACCGCGATCATCGAAGGTATGGTCATCGACAAGGAACGGGCACATCCGGGGATGCCCAAAGTTGTGAAGAACGCAAAAGTCCTCCTCCTCAATGCGGCGCTTGAGTACAAAAAGACGGAGGTCAACGCGAAGATTAACATCTTCCGGCCCGACCAGATGCAGGCATTCCTCGACGAGGATGAGCAGATGGTCCATACCATGGCAAACAAGATCGTGGCAAGCGGTGCAACTGTCGTGTTCTGCCAGAAGGGCATAGATGACGGCGCCCAGCACTACCTCACAAAAGCCGGCATTTTTGCCGTTCGCCGGGTAAAGAAGAGCGATATCGAAAACCTTGCACGAGCCACCGGTGCAACGATTATCAACAGTATCGATGTCATCACCACCAGAGATCTCGGGACTGCCGGCCTTGTGGAGGAAAAAAAGATCTCCGGCCAAGAGATGATCTATGTCTCGAAATGCAAAAACCCCAAAGCGGTCTCGATAATTATCCGGGGCGGGTCAGAGCATGTGATCGATGAACTTGAACGTAGCATGCATGATGCGCTTATGGTTGTCAGTGATGTCGTAAAGGATAAAAAAATTGTCGCAGGAGGCGGGGCTCCCGAGACCGAGCTCTCGCTCCAGCTGCGGCGCTATGCATCATCAGTCGGAGGCCGTATCCAGCTTGCGATCGAGGCATTTGCATCTGCGCTCGAGATCATCCCGCGTTCCATTGCCGAGAATGCCGGGCTTGATCCCATCGACATGATCGTAGCGATCCGGGCTGCACATGAAGCCGGCAACAGGACCTTCGGGCTTGATGTCTATGAGGGCAAACCGGTCGACATGCTCAAGGCGGGTGTCGTTGAACCCCTGCGGGTGAAGACACAGGCAATAATGAGCGCTACCGAGGCTGCGGTCATGATCCTGCGCATAGACGATGTCATTGCATCGTCAAAGGCAGCAGGTCCTGCCGGTGGTATGCCCCCGGGTGGGATGGGCGGAATGCCGCCGGGAATGGAAGATTAATGACACACGAACCATTTCCTCATTTTTTTGGTCGTTATTAAAAAACGGGTAAGAGTATCAGGGTGACGTGAATGAGCAGTACTGACGGGGGAGGCAGATCCTCCCTCTTTTGTCCGGCCCTGTTTTCACCTCCCTAAACTTCCCTTTTCCTACCCTCTACCATCGGGGGAAAATAAGCCCAAATCGGGCTCCGTTTTCCTCCCTCAATATCAGGACCAATACCGGAAAAACCCGTAAAATCGTCCGTTTCTGTTCGTATGGAAACGGAGGCATTATTGCGCCCTGTTTGCCAAAATACGGCAGGAATGCACCTCGCCTAATGGCTGCCAAAGCCCCTAGAATCGAGGTGAATTTTACCCCATACTTTAACCCATCTTACGGGAGAAAATCGATTTAAACACCGTTTTAGAGGATGTTTTTTCCGGGGTGATCCGGGAAAAGGGAGTTTTTCCAGGTTCTTCTGGATATCCAGGTTTGATTAGAGGTGATGAAGGAACATTTGAGGAGCCGGTTCGAGAAGCGGGTGCGAGCACGGCGAAGCTGTGCGAAGCATGCGGCGCGGCGCGGCGCGGTCGACTGTGAGCATAATACTTTCAAGGGTGCTTATCTGAGGCTCCGTTCTTCGCTGTGCAGGCATCAGATATCGATCAACAATGCACGGAAGTATCCGAATACCTTATCGTGATCGGTACGATAAAAATGAGGGACTGTCCGGAAAGAAACGGTAACCGGGGTCTTGGAGCGGCCTTCCGTGTTTTTATTGCGGGATTCATTTGCTTTTTAGGGAGTGACATTTCCCCAAAAAAGTTTACTCCTTTTCAGAGTATTTTGTTTCCCGCGGCAGGTCCCGGTGCACAGCTATATACTTCGGTGATTTTCATGATCAGGAGTGATTTTGCGGGTAATCCGGGCTTTTTGTCATGGATTATTTTTTTCATTTTTTCATAATCCGGCCCGCTTGTTTTGACGTTCATCGTCCCCTTGATCTGGAAACATTTCTTAGTCTCAGGATCCCAGACGGATATTGCCGCATGGGGATTTTCCTTTACATTCGAAAGGGTCTTTTTCATGAAGTTATCACCGAGCCAGATGGTATCATCACTTTCCAGTATCACGAATGCAATCAGTGACACGTTCGGAGACCCGCTCTTCGATGCGGTTGCAACAGGGAATACCTTTACCTTCGAGAACGTCTCTCTCATCTCTGCGTTAAGTGCTGCCATGCATTTCACCAATAGATACTGAATCGGTTTATGATACTTATAATTTAGCACCAAAAAGGATACTGTAACAATTATTGGAATTTTATGACCATTCAGTGCTGAATGCAGACACCCGGTCATGTTCACTCATCCTCGTTTGCGCTCGCTTTCTGCTCACTGCACTGCGGCTCACTTCACCGCCCCCCTTCACCAAAAGCAAAGCAGGGATGAACGATACACAACACCCGCTACCTGTTTACCACTCCCGGTATTTCTCGTCCGCCCCGAATCGCTCAGGCCCCATGAAACAGCCTTGCATTTCCCGGCAGCCGTATAGATCCGGACCATGCACCCATAGTTACAATATTCCTTCCCGTCACATTATTCACAATAACAGAGTAGAATAATGAAACAACCTGACCTCGCAAATGAGATCGACATGTTCGGACGGATGATGATTGCCCTTGACGAGATTGAGGTGTGCCGGGAATTGATCCCCCTCATCCCCGAAGTCAGGACGAACATGGTATTTGCACAACCGCATGCAAAAAATCCCGATGAAGTCATGGCCGTAGATGGCCGGATTACTCTCATCAACGGTATGCCCCGGGCTGCCGGGAGAGTCCGGTTCGGGGCATCGGGCCATATGGCCCGGCTCATCATCGAACTCATGAAGACCGATCCGTCCATCCGGGCCGGGATCGATTTCGCAAACCCCTCCGGGTTTTCAGACTGGCTTTCAGGCCATTGCACACAGCAAGGCTGGGTGTCTGCCATGATTGACCGGAGGACTGAGCCTGCCGAAATCAGGATTGCAGGGTCATCGATGCAGTGGAAGGCGGCAGAGGCGGTCCGGGCTGCCGGTGGGAGAGTGCCGAAAATTATCTGCGATGCCGGAGGAATGGGAAAAGAGCCGGTCTGTATTATCGTGGGGAATGAACCCATCGGGGTTGCACAGGATTTGTGTGAAATTGCCCGTGCCTATGCGCATTCGCTGAAATAACTCGCTTTATCATCCTCGTTTCATAACATTGTTAATAGTAATCTGAATAATAATCAGGAGGCAATAACCATGGAACTCGATGAAATTACCATCAGCAGGGCGATTCTTTCAGCACAGATGAATACTCTGATTGATTATATGGAACTGGACGTGGCTGTCGTGGGAGCCGGGCCTGCCGGACTCACCTGTGCAGCACTGATCGCTGAAGAAGGCATCAAGGTTGGCATCATTGAGAAGAAGCTCTCTGTCGGTGGCGGGATGTGGGGTGGCGGGATGATGTTCCCAAGAATTGTCGTGCAGGAAGAGGCACGCCGCCTGCTTGACCGGTTTCATATCCGCTCTACTGCCTACAAAGAGGGATATTATGTTGCAAAGTCTGTCGAAGCAGTCTCCAAGCTTACCGTTGCCGCATGTGATGCAGGGGCAGAATTCTTCAATCTCACGTCCGTAGAGGATGTTATGATCAAGGCAGACGGGCGGATCAGCGGGCTCGTGATCAACTGGACTGCGGTTGAGATGGGAAAACTCCATGTCGATCCCCTTGTCATGGGTTGCAGGTATACGGTTGATGCTACCGGTCATGATGCGGTCGTGGCCAGGCTCGTGGAGAAGAAGGGCGGGAATCTCAAAGTTAAAGGCGAGAGTTTCATGTGGGCTGACCGGGCCGAATCCCATATCCTCCAGCATACCAAAGAGGTGTTCCCCGGCCTGGTTGTTGCCGGTATGGCAGCCAATGCTGTCGGGGGAGAGAGCCGCATGGGCGCGGTGTTTGGCGGGATGCTCCTCTCCGGTGAGCACGCGGCTAATCTTGTTCTCCAGAAAATGAAGGAATGATCGGGAATAGTTTTTACAAGAGGGTTCGCTCACCCGTGTTCAATTTTTTTGGGACATTTCATCCTTCTTCTAAAAAAATGACAGTTCTTGTACTCGACTCTGGGGGGGCAGTTCTGAAAAAAGTGAATGGCATAACGAGGGAGGCAATCTCCATCCACTCTGCCGGATTCATCACCAGTAACTACCCTTTTTTGTGACACACTGATGGATGGGGGGAAATAAGCCCTTTACGGGCTCCTTTTACCTACCCGATATACCTGTCAATACCGGAAAACTCCGTAAATCCCCCATTTTCGGTTCGTGTGGAAACGGAGGCATTATTGCACCTTGTTTGCCGAAATACGGCAGGAATGCACCTCGCCGAAAGCCCGCCAAAGGCCCTTAAATCGAGGTGATTTTTGCCACATAGTTTATCCCATCTGACCCCTGAAAAGGCCATTAAAACGCTTCTATCGAGGTCTTTTTTTCGGGGGTGGCCTGAAAAATGGGGTATGGGTAAAAAAGTGATTTTTAAGAGGATGAAAAGAGGAGGAATGAAGACTCTCTCGATGAGCCGGTCCGCGAAGCGAGTGCGAGTGCGCCAAAGGTGCACGAAGCATGTGAAGCGGGGCAGCAGATCGGGCATGATCATGATACAGGGCAGTGGGCAAAGTGCGGACAAGTGCGCCCACCGGAGTGGTTAACCTTCCGGATTTGCACGCTGCTCATTCTCGATCGTGATCCGCCAGTTCCCATGTGCATACACGTCCAGCCAGCTGATGCGCAGCATGTCGTTCTGTATCGTTTGTGAGATCTCCTGTGGTCCCCTGCTGTCGAGAACCGGTATGATGGCAGGACCTTCGCTGTTGTTAAGCGTGATGACAATGCGCCCGGAACCGTAATAGTTGACTGAGAAGACCTTTTTTCCTGCGGTCAGGATAAACGGCTCCGTGACCTGCCGGTTCTGTCCAAGGATATGGAACGGCAGGGTTTTTGCGGTCTCCAGTGAAGGGCTGCTGAGCCGGAGAGACCAGGCACCGTTGGCCCTGATCGCCAGAGAACAGACCCGCCCTTTTTTCGTTGAGATCATTTCTGAAAAAGAATCCGGAACCGGGGTTGCATGGATGAGGCTGGTTGTTACGCGGGTACGGCGCAGCAGGAAAAACCGGCCCTCCCCCGCGTATTCGCCGCTGATAACGATTGTCCCGGATTGCGCTTCAAAAAGGATATCCCGGTCGCCGGATCCCTGTATCGTAACGGGAAGCGCGGGCTCGGTCAGTTCAACAGGGCGGCTGTCCCGGGTTTGTCCGGGAACCGGGCTGTCTGAATGGAACAGCTTCCGGAAGAATTGTTCGTTTAAGAACTCCAACCGGTCCAGGTATTGTCTCCTCTCGTCTTTCCCGCAGGACCGCAGCATATCGGAGAGTGCAAGAACATACTGTTGTATCTCAGAGAGGTTGCCGGGCCCGTGCCGGATGAAGGCTTCAATCTCCCGGATCTTCTTTTCCATCTCCGCGTCACTCAGGGGCACCTGCAGTGCCAGCTCGTCCCTGCAGGTGAGCGATGCAAAGAGTTCCCGGTAGGCTGCACTGCGGGTAAGGACCGGTACGGGTCCGAACGTGGAACCAATAAAAATACAGCTGGACCGGGAGAGATGTGCTTCGATTGTTGTATACGGGATACCAGAAACAGCATGGACCAGGTCCCGGTATGCGGCCATGACCTCGTGCACGGGGACAAGGTGCGGTTCATTACCCGGTAACGCCAGGAACCGAGTCCAGTCAAGAAGGGAGAAACCGAGGAAGGGATCGAAGATCCTTGCCTTCACCGGAACGGGAATGAGACTGTACACATACTCGGAACCTTGAGTTTTTGTTCGTCTCCGGTGGCCCGACCTGCCGATAACATATCCCTGTTCCGGGAGGTGCTCTGATCGTATCAGCGACTTGATCTCGTGCCGGATATCCTCTTGTGATAGAGTATGCCGGTCAGCCAGGTCCCGGAACGAACAGCTCCCTTTTTTTAAATCATCGATCAGGATCTCGCGCAGTGGGCGGGTCAGGATCCGGTATGGTCCGGTACCCAAATCGTCCACAGTTTTCACGATACAGTCTTTGACGACAATCTGGTGATTTCGGACCAACTCTTCCAAGCCCGGGCTACCGGTAACGTCCCGGTATGCGGGGATGATCGCACGGTATTGCTTAAAGTTGACCGGTAATACCGGGGTCAGCAGGTATGTTTTGATGATTCCCTCAATGTTCACCTCGCGGCGTTGGATAAAACCGCCGGCAGCCAGCTTTCTCACAACCTTGGAGCACGTCCTGTGGTTAATGTTAAGAAGTTTCCACAGGTCGGCCTGGCGGATTCCTTCGGGACGGGATGCAATGAGTTTGAGGGATTGTACTGTTATTTTGTCCATTTTTTTCGGGAAATTAATCTTGACCGTATGGAAATGTGAACTTTCTGGTGATGAACGACCATACCCCCAGCTTTTTTGTTCCTTCCCAAATCCCGCATAGAACGCCCCGCTGGAAAATCGGGCAAATAATTGTGCCGTATTTCCCCTCAAAAAATTTTCATAATCAAAGCAGATACTCCCACACCGCCTATACTGATATGTCAAAGGGGCCCCGGCGACATCGGAAGAAGTTCATCAGAACTTCGACGAGGAGAAGGGAGGCGAAAGCCGAACCTTCGACCAAACAAAAAAACAGCAAAGGTTCAGGCGAATCTGGTAGCGGACCTTGAGGGTGGCGGAGTCATCCTCAGGATACCGCCGGATTCATGCGGATCTCCCTGTTGAAGAAAATGCCAAGAAAGAAAAAAGGAGGTAGATACTATGGCAGATTTCATACAAAGCAACGAAACAAAGAACGCGGTCCGCACACTCGCGGCCCCGATATCGGACGTCACGACGTTCGATGGTATCGTACAGTCGGTCATCACCACAAACCCGTTCGGGTGCGTGGCCTACATGACCGCAGGAACAAACCACCCCGGCGTGGAGAAGAGCCGGGAAGCGTACACGGCACGGCTCGTGTACCAGGACCCCGCCACTGCAGGAACCGCCGGGATCGGAACCCACCGGTTCAACAGCATTGCCGGCTACAATGCGGGTGCGACAGCCCTGCTTGCGGCAGCAAACGTAACCGCAGCCCACGCGGGTACACCGGTCCATGACACAGAGAACGACTCGTTCTCCGTAACGATCCGGTGCCACGACCCGAACGGTGAGCTGTACAATGTTACGTTCAGCCGCGACCGGGTCACGGTCCAGTCATACTCGGACGATGCGATCCTCGCAAAGGTCGAGACCTGGGCGGACACTGTAGCGACACTGGCCTGAATCGAGGTGCGAAGCATGAGATTCGAAAAGAAGAAAATCTTCGCTGAGTCGAACCCTGCAGGGATGAGACTGGAGAAGAACGAAGTTCTTCGCTAAGGTGATGAGGCATGGACAACGAACTCATCATCACCGGTGCCTTCTTGGGTGCCGGCCTGCTCGCCTACGTGATCATCCCCGGGCTCCTCGTTATGTGGGACCGGGTGCTCGATCACATGGAGGCCGGAGGGAACAACCCAAAGTAATGCGATATGAACAAAAAGGGGCAGGGGCAAGACCCCTGCTCCTTACATTCTTTTCCCGATAGTTTTTTTAAATAACAGAATGTTGACTGTGTATTTTTCCTGTTATTATTTTCCTCATGCGTTCAGTGATTTTTGAACTATTCCCCTTAACCCTGATGCAATATTGAATGACAACCCACCAAAGACAGCACTCGCTCCGGCAAGATTGATCTATATTATGGTGGTGCGGTTTATCCCCTATGGTTGGATGTGCCCGGACTGTGGGATGATGCAGCGGGAAAAAAATTACGATGAATATTTTCTGAATAATTCATCGTCTGATACTTTTGAGACATCCTTGATGTCGTCAGGTTGCCAACTGAGCTTACTAATCACCCTGACAGTGTCGGATCCGGTAAAGGTATACGTTGTACCCTTATTCTTCAGTTCGCCTTGGACGGTCAGACTGACTTGCTTGCCCAATTCAACACCCTTCAGGTCGCTCGTCTTGAACACAAATCCGACGATTCTCGGGAAGATTTTCAGTTTCATCATCCGTATTGCCGGGGCTTCCGAACAGGTGACCGTCTTTATATCGATCGTGGCACCTTTATACGCATCCGGCAGAGTCACGAAGGCGAGGAAGACACCCTTGCTCCCCAGGTTCATCACGCGGGGAACGATCTTAACTTTTATCGGCACCGAGACGGCGATGGTCATGGTCTCTTGGTCTGATAGCCCGCCCGGATCGGTGACCGTGAATGTCACCGTATATACTCCTGCCGAACCCGTTGCCGGGGTCCAGGTGAATACGTTTCCGGAAATACTCGCGCCTGGTAGAGCAGTCATTGAAGCGAATGAATAGGTGAGCGGATCGCCATCGGGATCCGTTGCGGCGAGCGTAACCGTGATCTTTTTTCCTTCGGCTGTTTGTTGATCGCCAGGATTCACCATATCTGGAGCACGATTTGAGGGAACGACCTGACACACACCGTCATCAGAACACCCGCTGATATACTGATGCGTCTCACCCAGAGCAATCGATCGGGTAATCGTGTTCGGGAGACTCGCTATGCCGTCAAAATTGATTGTTTGTACGGTGAGCGTATACTGACCGGATCCCGTTCCGATGACATCGAGGTGATAGTCACCAGGTTTGGGATCGGGAATAAACACAGTGAACGGCTCGTCTCCCGGACTGCTGATTGCCATCGGAAATTCGTGGACCAACTCACTCGTCGCCGAGGTATACCCTCCGTGCGATCCATCCGGCGCTGTAATATACGGCACGACCGGTGACGCAATGCCAACGATTTCCCCAAACGGTGTCAAGATCCGGGGCGATGTGGCGATAGCATAGGCATAGGGATCCTCGGTCCACGAATCACGGTAGAGGAACGTAGCACCCTCCCTGACGATAG
>Ga0315277_10004811_pt1 | contig 17905 bp, 12 predicted proteins | sample YL17G05_15_MG_FD_203695 | JGI IMG/M metagenome (GOLD analysis project Ga0315277, IMG submission 203695) | Sediment microbial communities from Yellowstone Lake, YNP, Wyoming, USA - YL17G05_15 | ecosystem: Environmental > Aquatic > Freshwater > Lake > Sediment | place: USA: Wyoming | collected...
CTTGAATCGTGTTCAGACGAATTTCTTTCGTATTACGGGAGCGCGGAATTGGTCGTCAGCAAAGGACAGGGGAATTTCGAAACCCTGTCCGAAGAAACCAAACCCATCGTGTTTCTGCTGAAAGCCAAATGCACCGTGGTGGCGCGTCACCTCGGTGTCGAGGTGGGGGATTTTGTATTGAAAAAACAAAACCGCTGATTTCGATTGTCTTAAAATTTCTCCGTAATCTTCTGGATTTCCTCAAATTTTGATTTGACCTTGTCCAGCGCGCCGCCCATGCGGTAGGTGTCCTTGTCCAGGCGGCCTTCGGGATTGAGTTCCTTGAGCACGTTTGCCTGCAAAAAGTTAGGATTCGGACGGGCGTACGGCCAGAGCCGGAACGAGCCTCCCGTGATCTCGTCGATGGCTGTGACTTCCCCGGCGATAAGCCCGTACTCGATCTTGAGATCCACGAGCTGAATGTCGAATTTCGAGAATGCTTTCTCCAGCTCGATCAGGATCCGGCCGTTTTCTTCGCGCATTTTGGAATACATGTCGCCGCCGTGTTTGGTCTTGACGATGAAATCGATGTAGGATTCGTCCAGCATGGGATCGTGCAGGGGATCGTCCTTGTAGTGAAACTGGGTGACGGGAGGATCGAATCTCCGGCCTTCTTCGACGTTTCCCCATTTTAAAATGGAACCGGCGGCCACGCGGCGCGTCACCACTTCAAGGTTGATTTTGAAATCCAGTTTCTTGACCAGAGAAACCTTTTCCTGCGGGCTGGAAATGTAATGGGTCCGGATGCCTTTCCGGTTGAGCAATTCGAAAATGTCACGGTTCGTCTTCCAGTCCACCAGCGCCTTGCCTTCCAGGATGTCGTGCTTGACGCCGTCTCCCGCCGTGATGTCGTCCTTGAACACCATGTACACCGTCTTCGAATCCGAAGGGTTTTCATAGATGATCTTGGTCTTTCCTTCGGCCAGTCTCTTGAGATTTTTGAAATCCAACATGTTAACTCCTTTTTTTCTGGATGACGGTTGAATGGCTTTTATCGGCAACACGTTTTTGCCGGATGCTGTTGATCCTTCAGGGTTGTTCCATTTCGAAATCCCGACGCGCCTGGTCGGAAACGGCCATCACCAGACTCCGAGATGGTCCAGCAGTATCTTCGCTCCTATGCCGATCAGGATCAATCCGCCGGCAATTTCGACCTTCTTTTCGAAGAGGAGACCAATGCGCCTGCCCGAGAGAACGGCCACAAAGGACAAAACAAAAGTCACGGCACCGATGATGAGTACCGGGCCGGTGATGCCCGTTTTGAGCAATGCGAAACTCAGACCGACGGCCAACGCGTCGATGCTCGTGGCCACCGATAAAACGAACAGCACACCGGGCTTGGAAGGATCGAGTTTTTTTTCTGCGAGGTGCACGGATTCGTAGATCATTCTGCAACCGATGAAAGCGAGAAGGCAGAACGCAGTCCAATGGTCATACCGTTCAATCAGTTTCCTGAAACTCAATCCGGCCAGCCATCCCAGGACGGGCATGATCGCCTGGAAAATGCCGAAACTCCCCGAAATCCGCAGTGCCTGACCGATTCGCGGTTTTTTCAGGGCGATGCCACAGGAAATGGAAACGGCCACTGCGTCCATGGCCAGACCCACGGCGATTCCTAGGATGATCCATGCATTCATGTGGATTAAAATTTAGAATATTTCGGCAAGAAGGTCAAGCAAAATCGGAGAGGCGTCCGGTGTCCTAAAAGGTCCAATCGACCTGGAATCCCGCATCGTCTTCGCTATTCCCCGGGATTTTGTCCGCTCCCGAACCCCACGACGACACTCCCCGGCGGATCACACGGCTGTATTTGGCGGACAGCCCAAGGCTTCCGGATGGATGCCATCGAACGAGCATATACCCTCTCGTTCCCTCGCCCGAATTCGACGAAAACGAGCATACACCGGACAAATCGTTTTCGTGGGAGTACAGCCGGCTGTCGTAGGAGTCGGTTTTGGACAATGCCCATCCGCACGCCAACTCGAACCGGCGCGAAATTTGAAAGCGCAGGTTTTGAAATACCAGGAAGCCGTTTTCGAGTTTTGAATGAATCCCGACAGAGTCCGCTGATTCCGGGTCGTGCACGCGTACGGCTCCAAAATTGGTTTTCAGAAGCAATCCGCGGAAAGGACTCGTCCGGATTTCCAATCGGATCAGGCGTTCCAAACGTTCACCCAGGGCTTCCGCCGGCACACCTGCAGAGGTTTTTCCAGACGCCATTTTTTCCGAAAGGCGGAAACGGATTTTCGCAGAGAACGAAAAAAGTCCCGGAACGGTCTGGTCGTACCGCAGGAACAAGTCTTCGCCCCACGTGGGGACCGAAATAAAATACGTTCTCCAAGGCTTTCGAAACAGGTCAAAATACAATCCCAATTTGGAATGTCTGGACAATTTCACCGTTAGGCCGTAATACCATCCGGATTCGTTTTGCGGTTCGTCGGTTGAAAAACCTGAAGCGTGCGAATTGTGAAAATCCGGATCAAAACTCCGGAAAGAAACCGCAAAATCCATTCGGTCCCATTCGGTGGACAGGGTCGAGACGACGGCTTTTCCTTTTGAACGGCTTACGGCCGCTTCCCCGGTCCAGTGGTGGTTTCTCCAGAACAGATTCCAGTCCAATCCGACAACATGGTTTTTCTTTCCGGTGAAGGCATACCGGTACCGTTCCCGATCCTGATGTGCAATGGCCTTCGAGTACCGGTTGGCATACGCGGTCAGGCCGATCGATCCTCCCGCTGCAGCGGATTCAAGCCTGGTCCCGAAAAGGCCTTCCGATACTGAATTGTGCTTCCTCCTCTCCGAACCGGTCCGATGCAGACCGGTCGCGGAGATGCCGCCGACGGTTCCATCGGGATTCGCCGCTGCGTCCAGACGGATCCCGGATCCGAACAGCGTCCATTGGCAGGAGTGAAACGACGATTGAACCAATACGCCCTGAAACGCTCGCTGTTCGGCGGTGAACAGGTATCCCCTCGAATTGAGGGGACGTTTTTGAACGGGTGTCATGGGATCGGTTCCCTTGTACGAGCCGTAAGGACTCCAAAGCACCAACCCCTGGCCCGATTCCACGAAAAAATTACCCAAAAGCAACCGTAAGGTTTTGGTTGCATTGCGGAAATCCACAAATCCGACACGGTGATCGTTCCAGTTGGGTTCTCCTGGATCTTTTTCCACCAGGAGTCCGGCCGAAATCCTGTCATTCCAGCGGACTTTGACCCGTCCATAGGCGTGCAACGGATTTCCAGGATAGGTGCCGGAACGGTACCCCTCGGATTCCGGAAAAGACCGGAGCAGGCGGAAACGCACGTCGACCTTTGCGGTTGTTGTTCTCGGACTGCTGGATACATAAAAATAGCGATGCAAGGTCTGTTCGAAGGATATGTTCAGGTACATCCGGCGGGCAAAATCCTGCCATGAAAAGAAAGGCCCGCGGATTTTTCTTTCTTCAACGATCCTTTTTACAAACACAGGCGTGATCAACGGCAGGGTTTGCAGCTCGTCGTACGAGGTTTGATTCAGGTCGATCGGGTTCTTCCGCAGGTTTTCGAACAGGTCCACCCATCCGGAAGTGTCGTTTTCCTCCTGGTTTTCCAGAAAAGCGTCCTCTTCGTCGGTCTGTCCCATGAGGGGTGGAAAGACGGCCAAGCACGTGCCGACGAAAAACCACACGATTCTGGCGGGGATTTTCATGGTTCCAGGAAAATGGAGACCGCATGCGTGCCGCCGAGAACCGGGTGGATCGATGCACCATAATCCACCGAAACGGATTTCCAAACCAATCCAAATCCGAATGAGCAAAATGAGGGATTGTACTCGAATCCCGAACGAAGCCACAGAACGGACAGACAATTGTACTCGATTCCGGTTTTCAATCCGACGGGATAATGTTTTTCTTCATCAATTTCTGCGGAAAACAGAACGCTCTTTGCCGGTTTCCATCCGATTCCCAGCCGGATTTTCCGGGGCATCCCTTCGACATGCCGGCCCATCTTCGACTGACCCAAATTGGAAACCGATGCGCCCCATGCCGTTTTCTCTCCCATCCGCAGGATTATGCCGGTGTCGAACACTACGGCTCCCATGGACCCGTACTTCGAAATATCCAGCCGCAGAAACCGCACGAGAATGCCCCAATCGAACCGGTTCCGGAAGGAAAACCCGGATCCGACAGCAAGCGTGTTCTCACGGTATATGCCGTTGCCGAAGTGCTGAAGAGCACATCCCAGGTTTCCAATCCGGGTTTTGAATGCTCCGGCGGCAATGAACGACGCCAATTCCTTCAATCCGAAAGGATGGGTGCAGGAAAAAAAGAAAACGGTCCGGGGGATTTGTACAATACCGGCCGGATTGTAAAAAAGCGACTCCGGGGGTCTTCCCGATGCATTCGCTGCATGTCCCATGCTCAATACCCGGCCCCCTGCAGGAAGGAAATCAAAAGCGCAAAAACAGGCATTCCTGCATGCATAGGCCACAATAAAATACATGATAACGGATTTTATCGTATTTTTTTTCATGATTACGTCAAATTAAATTGCATTCACGTAAAAAATAATCTATTTCGGGGAATTTGTCAAGAGAATTGTTGTGTTCGCTGCAATATTGTGACACCAATTATTTCTTGACAATGTGGAATAAGTTGCTATATTTTTATTGTAAGCGAATCAAGATGGAGGTCGGTATGTGCACGAGAATTCATAGGCTTCATTCTATAACGCTTCTGATTTGTTTGTCGGGATTGCTTCTGTCCCAATCCCTGTTTGCCCAGAAAATCAAATCAAAGGTCAACGTGGTTCTGGAACGCCTTCCGTTGGAAAAACAGAAAAAACTGCAGGACTTCTCCAGCATGATCGAAACCTACATCAACACGTACGATTATACCGGTTCCAAAACCGAAGACGAAATTCCGGTGACCATCCAAATTTTCATGACGGACAACAGCGTGAGCTACGAGAGCAGGTATTCGGGAACGTTTCTGATTTCCAACACGTCGGATATCCAATACTACGACAAATATTGGAAATTCCCCTATCAGGAAGGCAATCCTCTGGTCCACCTCGAGAACGTGTATGATCCGTTCACCGGGTTGGTGGATTTTTATCTGAACATTCTGCTCGGGGGTGAATTCGACAAGTACGGCAAACTGGGCGGGTCGCCGTACTACGAAAAAGCCAAGCAGATCAACGATCAAGCCAAGTTCGACACGAAGTTTGTCTGGGGGTGGGCCGAACGCACCAAGGTCATCGAATTTCTTCTGAGCGAGGACAACAAGGTGTTTCGACTGGCAAAAGACTGGTTCTTTGCCGGGCTGTCTTACGTCGGACAGCAGGATACCACGGCCAGGCGGTGCTGCGCCCAAGCGGTGCATGAAATAGAAAAGGTATTGATCAAAAATCCCGATCACAAGGAAGCCGTTCAGTTTCTCAATGTGCATTATTCGGAAATCATCGATTTGTTCAAAGACGACCGGAATATCATAGAAACGCTGCTGCGAATCGATCCGGATCGTGCGGAGACGTATAAAAGGTATTTGAAATAATGGCGACACAATCTGTGGATACGCATCCCGATGCGGAACGGTTCTTCATTTCGCTTTTTCGACAATTGACCGTTTCAAAATTGGGAGGATTTGGCAAATCGCCTGAGTCAAATATTGAATTTGAATAATCCATGTTACATAGGCTCCCGGCGGGGACGCTGGGAGCCAGGAAAAGCCAGAAACTGAAATTCGAATACTTCCAATTGATTTCAATAGGTTATTAGCTGTTGGTTTGTTCGTGGGTGTGAATTTTCCAGGCTAAATTTCGATTGCCTTTCCTTCCTCCGGAATCGCGACGTTTATCATGCCCTTTTGCAGAATGGCGTCCGCCAAGGCTTGCGATTGGTCCGTTTCGCCATGAACCACGAAAACCTGTTTCAGGCGTTTTTTATCCAGGCCGTCGTAATAACCCAGCAATTCGTTCCTATCGGCATGGGCGCTAAAGCCGTTTAGAACAACGGTCTGGGCCTTCAGCGGAATCTCTTCGCCAAAAATTTTCAGGGTTGGGACTTTTTCAACGATCCGTCTTCCCAGGGTGTTCTCCGCCATGAAGCTGACGATCAGAATCGTGTTCCTGGCATCCGCGGCATTGTTCGCCAGATGGTGCAGGATACGTCCGGCTTCGCACATCCCCGATGCGGAAAGGATGATGCAGGGATCTTTGATGCCGTTCAGTTTTTTGGATTCCTCCGCATCTGCGACGTAATGCAGCAGGTGAAAACCGAAAGGGTCCTCGTTGGAAGCAAGAAACCGTTGGCGGGTCTCCTCGTCGAAGCATTCCGGGTGTTTCCGGAAAACCTCGGTCACATTGACCGACAGCGGGCTGTCCACGAAGATCGGTATCCGGGGCAAGGTCCCTTCGTTAAACAGTTCGTGGAGAAAATATACGAGTTCCTGCGTCCGCCCCACGGAGAATGCCGGAACAATGATTTTCCCGCCGCGCTGAACCGTACCCTTTACCACCTCTGCCAGTTTGGCTTTCATGTCCGCGATGGAATCGTGCAGCTTGTTCCCGTAGGTCGATTCGGTGATGTACACGTCCGCGAAATCGAGTTGGACGGGATCCCGGATCACCGGAAGGTTTTTTCTGCCGAGATCGCCGGTAAAGGCAATCCGGAACGGCGTCCCGTTTTTTTGCACGTCCAGAACCACGACGGCGGCACCCAGGATGTGCCCCGCGTCAAGGTACGTCAGTTTCACTTTCCGCGAGATCCAGGTCGGTTGGTTGTAACCCAGGCCGATAAACCGGCTCAGGCATTGCTCCGCGTCTTTGACCGTGTACAACGGCTTGAACGGCGGCAATCCCTGTTTTCGGTGTTTTTTATTGATATACTCGATGTCTTTTTCCTGAATGTGTCCCGAATCCCGCAGCATGACAGCTGCCAGGTCGTATGTGGCATGGGTGCAGTAGATGTCGCCCTTGAACCCCTGTCTTGCAAGCTGAGGAATGTTGCCGCTGTGGTCGATATGGGCATGGGAGAGTACCATCACATCCACCGATTCCGGCTCAAACGGCAGATGGCGGTTGCGCTCGTACGATTCCTGGCGTTTTCCCTGAAACATTCCACAGTCCAAAAGGATTTTTTCGCCGTCGATTTCGAGCAGATGCATGCTGCCTGTCACGTTCCGAACCGCATTGAAAAATTGAATTTTCATGAATCACCGTTTCCTTTCAAAGGTTCTCCATTCTCTTGGGCGCCGTCTTCCGTACCGTTTCCCCCAACCCCTGTTTCGGTGTATTTTACCAAAATCCACTTTCAATTTAAAAAACCCATGGTGTCTTGTCAAGCCTTCATTTTCCCCTTGTTTTTTTACCGGAATTGTTTTATTATTTCTCAATCTATTTCCTCCCAGGAGCATTTCCTCCCATGGTATGTGATTTGCGCAGCGATACCGTCACCAAACCGACTCCTGCCATGCGACAAGCCATGGCCAAGGCCGAGGTGGGCGACGATGTGTTCGGGGAAGACCCGACGGTCAATCTGCTCCAGGACCGGGTGGCCACCCTTCTCGGGAAGGAGGCCGGATTGTTCGTGGTTTCGGGAACCATGGGCAACCAGGTTTCAATCAAAGCACAGACCCAGCCCGGCGACGAGGTCATTCTCGATGCGGATTCCCACGTGTACAATTACGAGGCCGGCGCGCCGGCTCTCTTGGCCGGCGTCCAGCTCCATCCTCTCGACGGGAAACTCGGCGTGTTTACGCGAGAGCAGGCGGAGAAAGCGATCCGGCCAGACAACGTGCACCATCCCAAAACCCGGCTTGTCGTCGTGGAAAACACCCACAACCGGGGGGGAGGCACCATCTGGCCGATGGAAGAAATCCGGAACCTTCGGCAACTGGCCGACCGGCATGGTTTGCTCATGCACCTGGACGGAGCCCGGCTGTGGAATGCCTCGGTGGCGACCGGTATTCCCTTGAAGGAATACGCGAACGCTTTCGACTCGGTCACGGTTTGTTTTTCAAAAGGGCTGGGCGCTCCAGTGGGTTCGCTGGTTGCGGGCAACAGGGAATTGATTGCCCGCGCCAGAAAATTTCGGAAGGTGTTTGGCGGGGGCATGCGGCAGGCGGGCATCTTGGCGGCTGCGGCTTTGTTTTCAGTGGAAAACAACGTGCAGCGGCTTGCGGAAGATCACGCAAAGGCCAGACGCCTGGCAGAGGCGGTTTCGGCTTGTCCCGGAATCCGTGTGGACATGGAAGCGGTTCAGACCAACATGGTTTTTATCGATCTCAAGGACACCACCTTCGATGCTCAAGAGGCCGCAGTAACTTTGAAAGCCAAAGGCGTGCTGGTTCTGGCCACCGGTCCCCGGCGCCTCCGCGCCGTCCTGCACCTGGATGTGGATATGGATCAGGTCGAACATGCCGTTCGGATGTTTCGGGAAGTGTTCAAATCATGACCGGCGAATTTCCGGCTTCGCGGGAACCCTTCTCGAGTCGAGACCGTGTACGCCAAATTCAAGGAGCATCGCAGCGGGACAGCACATGGAATTCAATGAAAAAATACGATTAAAAATCCGGGGGAAAAATTCACTCGTTTGCGTTGGGCTGGATACGGTCCCGGAAAAAATACCCGCTCACCTCACGGGGAGGGATCCGGTGTTCCGGTTCAACCGTGCGATCATCGATGCCACGGCGGATCTGGTGCTGGCCTACAAGCCGAATCTGGCGTTTTACGAATCCCTGGGCACGGAAGGCTGGGACATTCTGAAGCGAACGGTTTCGGCCATGCCGGAGGACGTGATTAAAATCGGGGACGGCAAACGCGGAGACATCGGCAACACGGCGGAACAATATGCCAAAGCTCTCTTCGATCTAGGGTTTAACGCCGTAACCGTGAATCCTTACATGGGATGGGATTCAATCGGGTCTTTTGTTTCCGATGAAGAAAAGGGTGCATTCATTCTCTGTCTCACCTCCAATCCCGGCGCAAAAGACTTCCAGTATATTCAATCCTGCGGAAAAACTCTTTACCAGCTCGTTGCGGAAAAAGCCGTACGGTGGAACGGCAAAGGCAATTGCGGTCTGGTGGTCGGCGCGACCCGCCCGGAGGAGCTGAAACAGGTTCGTGAAACCGCCCCGAATCTTCCCTTTCTCATTCCGGGTGTCGGCGCCCAGGGGGGTGATCTGGAGTCTTCTGTTCTGAGCGGAACCGATGCCGAGGGAGAAATGGCCGTCATCAATGCGAGCAGAACCATTCTATACGCTTCTTCCGGAAGGGATTTTGCCGAAGCGGCGAGGAAGGAAACGATGAAACTGCGGGATCAGATCAATACAATACGTCAAAAAAAGTGTCAAGTTTCAAGTTTAAAGTTTAAAAACAAATGATTTCGAATTTGAAATTCGGAACTCGAAAACAGAAACTCGAAACGAGTAACCTGCAACTTTAAACTTTAAATTGATAATTTACCAACGAATCAGTATGGAGCTCATGCCATGGGATTGAGTTCGGAAGCGATCTTCGAAATTTTCAAGGAAACCGAAGCGCTATTGGAAGGGCATTTTGTGTTGACGTCGGGGTTGCATTCGAACCGATACTTTCAGTGCGCCAAAGTGTTCCAGTATCCCTGGCATGCGGAAACGCTGTGCCGGGAAATTGCCAATCATTTTCGCAGCGACAAAATCGACGTGGTGGTTTCGCCGGCCATCGGGGGCATCATTGTGGGTCAGGAGATCGCACGGCTTTTGAATGTGCGTTCGATCTTTACGGAGCGGGTCGATGGAAAGATGACGTTCCGTCGGGGTTTTTCAGTTATGCCGGGCGAAAGGGTTCTGGTTGCCGAGGATGTGACCACGACAGGCGGATCGGTCAAGGAGGTTATGGAGGCAGTCCGGGAACAAAAGGGGGTGATCCTTGGCGTGACGGGAGTGGTGGACCGGAGCGGAGGGAAAGCGGAATTCGGGGTGCCGTATTTTTCCCTTTTGCAAATGGATGTGGTGAACCATCCCCCTGAAAATTGTCCTTTGTGTAAATCCGGGAGCGTGGCGGTCAAGCCGGGAAGCAGGAATTTGAAATAGCGTTGCCCTGGCAGCCGGTTTTTACATCACTTTTCCGGTGTGAGCAAAATCGGCAATCCGTTACGCATGGCGGTGACGTTTCCTGTTTCGGCGGCCGGAATCCTTCAGGTTTTAAACAAATACTGAAACTTCACGTACAAGTTCTGGTTGTTGTACCGCAGGTCGGGCCTGCCGATGTACATGTTGTTTTTGGCGCCGATACGCCCTCCAATGTAGAATACCGAAAAAGCATTTGCTTTGTAGCTCACCAGCGGATCCACGGTGAAGGTTTTCTGTTGAACGCGCCGGCCAAAGTACGGACTGTAATACTCCACAACGGTGTATTCGCCGATCAAACGAATGAACATGTTTTTATTGAACTGGTACGAAACGGAATTCCGCAGGATTTTCTGCCCCATGATCTCATCGGCACCGACCCTTTTCCAGAGGTGGTATTCCTGATACAGCAGGTCGTCTGTGATGTTGGACGAAGGCCTTGCCGTAACGAAGAACGTGTACCGCAGACTGGGTACGATTTCAAACGGATTGCGGGCATCACCCTCCATCCCGACCCGGTTGATCTGGTTTCCGATGTTGACGTACAAGCCGCCCGACAGAGCGTTGAGCGTGTTGTTCTGGATGTTCACCCAGATTTGCCGCGCATCTCCGAATTGTTTGCCGCGAAGGTTCTCGCGGTTGAAGAGGAAACCGCCAAGCATCAGCGTCGTCTGTTTTTGGAAACGGAACGAGACGGACGGCAGGATTCCGGTATCCTTGACCTTCCCGTTGTAATCGTATTTGCGCCAGACGGTGAACCTGGGCTCGATGGACGTGAACACCGGATGGTCGTCGAACCGGAAGGCATACCGGTTCACCATTTCACCCATTCGGTAACCGTTGGTCATGATGAACCCGTTGTCCGCGCGGAATCCGGGTGAAAAATCCTGAAAGGCCGCGGCCGCGGACCAATGCCGCGAATCCCTCTGAATTTTTCCCCGCAGCAGGTATCCGGCGTACGATTCGCCGTCGAATGCAGCCGTCCTGGTTTCGCCGCCGGCCTCGAAGGTTTGGTCGCCGATCATCTGCGACAGCTCCTCATTTGCCGGTTCGTGCGTACGGGTGGCGGCCAGAATCCCGGAGAAGGTGTACATGCTGGAAAACCGGATGGATGCATTCACAGCGGCCACGGCGTTCGAACCGGGAATGTCAAGTTTTCGACTGCTGGCGAAAAAACCGACGGACGACTGGTTCCCCAGATCCCTTTTCAAGCTGAACACGTTGCTGCAGGATTTCCGGTCCGTGGTAAATACCGCACTGTTTTCCTGAAACGGCAGTATGAACGGCGTGTTCCGGTCGTAGGCCGCGGTGTAGCCGAACGTCCAATCGCCCACGTTGCCGGACAATTTGCCCGCCAACCTCGGATTGTTGATGCTTCGGGAATAAAACAGATTCACGAACTGATCGAGGGCGATGTACGGCGTGAATTGGTCCACGTTGTAGACATCGCTTCCTTCCTGAAAGAACGGCCTCTTTTCCTCGAAAAAAAGCGCAAACGGATTGTTGAGGCTGATCTGGCCGGCGTCCGATTCGATCTGGCTGAAATCGGGATTGTAGGTCAAATCCACCGTCATGTTCGAAGACAGGCCGTACTTGATTCCAACACCCGCTCGGGTTTGCGGCAGTTCTCGTTTCCATCCGTTGAACGAAACGGATTCGGGATCTTCGTCCCGACTCTGCTGCTGCGAGGCGATGGTGTAGGGAAGCACCTCAAAGGTCCGGTGCACCGATTCCTGTTTGGGTATTTGAAATTCCAGCGTGCCGGCCTGACCCATGAGGGAATTGTTGTTCTGGGTGATGGGCATCCAGGAGAACCGGTACTGGTTGTCCCGCGGGTAATTGCGCGCAAAATGGATTGCCCAGCGCTGGTCTTCCCGATTCGGGAAACGAAGGCTTTTGAACGGGATTTTCATTTCAACCATCCATCGGTCGTTCAGGATCCGGGCTTCGGACTGCCAGACCAGATCGAAGCCCGGATCCTCGTTCCCGTTGGCCTGGTACAGCATGTCGCCCTGAACTCCCCGTGCGTTGGCGAACAGCTCGTAGGCTTTCTGGTAATCCGTATTCGGATCGATCGTCAAACTGACCCAATCGTCGTTGAACATCTTGTCCCGATCCGCCATGGATGCCCGCAGCTGCGAAATTTCGGGATCGTGGCACACGAACGCGACATACAGGTTTTCGACATCGTGCGCCAGGTATCCCTCCGTGGACACGGCAGGACGCCGGTTCTCGTTCGGCTGGAATTCGGTGAAATTTTCAAACCGGACCGCATTTTGCCATTCCATGCCGACCACGCCGTCCAACTGCATGGGATTGGAAAGCGGTTTGGGGCGCAGAGTCAACCGGGGATTGGGCTTGAAGATTCTCGTATCGGATTCGGGAACGGGTTCCGGAGAATCTTTGGGGCGGACGTCTCCGGAAACGGGAATCCGGATTATCCACAGAAAAACGCACACGAGCAAATGCAGGCAACGTCTCATGGCAGACCTCCTCTGTTTGATGGGTATACGAAAAACGGATGCAGAAGGTTGTCGGAATCCGGATGCAAAAATTAGAAAAGCCCCGATTTCTCGGGGCTTTTCCGGCACTTTATGAGAGAAAGAGAGGGGTTTACGGTTGTCTAAAACCCTATGGTGATGCCGAAACATTGATTCGCATCAAACAATTCCATGCTGCGGTACGCGTAATCAAACGACACCTTTCTGCCCCCGAGGGGGAGGTTGAGGCCGAAACCCAGCGTGAGGCCATATTGGGATTCTTTGGCGTCGGCCGACAGGTTCCCCGGGTAGAGGGCCAGGGAGTAGCCTCCCCGCAGGAATACCCTGTCTTTCAGACTGTATTCCACGCCGAGCAGCATTTGATCGTTGATGTAGCTGTTGTTGCTGTACAAACCGGTGACGTTGATGCTGTGCCATTCCGAAAGCTTGCGCTGGTAACCCACGCCCAGACCCAGGCTGGCCGGAAGCTCGTGCGTGGCCATGTCCAGTTTGGTTTTCCGGGTGGTGGCGTTCGGATTTGCATACGGAATGCCGGAGTCGAATTCATTCCCCGTCCCGTTGTACTGCAGACCGGTGCCGTAATTTTTCATCACCACTCCGAGTTCCACACCGAAGGGCGATTTGTATTGGATGCCGAAATCGAAAGCCAGCGCCGATGCGCTCATGTTGCCGATCCGTTCGGAAATCAGTTTCGCATTGACTCCAAAGCGGATGCGGTCGGTGAATGACCGGGAAAAACTGCCGGTCAACGTGAGAAAATTGGGATTGAGCATTTCACCGGTTCCCTCCGGATTGTCCATGGTGGTGACCGAGATTTCGCCGACGTCCATGACCTGAAGACCGAATCCGATCGTACCCAGGCTGCCGATTTTCGAACCGAGTGCCAGGTACGAGACATTCATGTCCGCGAAATAGGTCATGTAATGCATGCCCACTTCAATGCCTGAAAGGCCGGCCAATCCCGCAGGATTGTAATACATGGCCTCGGTTCCCAGCACGTTCGCCACGTTGGCGCCGCCGATGGCGATGTTGCGGGCACCCATCGGGATCAACAATTCCGTCATGCCGGCGGTCCCCTGCCGGCGCCCACCTGCAAAGGCATCTCCCACACTGGCCGCAAGCAGCATGAGAGTGGGTATCATCCAAAACAGTCTTTTGTTCATGTTCGTTCTCCTGTTCCTTGTTCTCATGCGGTGCGATTAATACGTGTCCAAGCGTTCGTTGGGTGCAAAGATCGCCATTTTCCCTACCTTTTCGCCGACGTTGGGTACATCCACGTGGTAGACGTAGATGCCGCTGGCCACCGGCAATTGGTATTCATTTTTCATGTCCCAGCGCAGGAAGGGCGTGCTTGCATCGTCTTTGTCCAGCCTGCGGATCAGGTTTCCCGCCAGATCGAAAATTCGGACGGTGCATTTGGCGGGAAGGAACGTGAATTGAACCCAGCGGTTGAATGCGTTCATTTCGCCGTTGTGGTAGCCGTAGTAGGGATTGGGCACGACATTGATCTTGTGTATGTCGGCCTTGAGTGCATTCGCTTTGACGCCGGCAGATCCCGGTGCAGTGAACGAGAACACGTCTGCCTTGGTGTTGACTTTGCTCCCAAAGAGGGTCATGTCCCAATTGCCCTGCAGGAACGGCCTCGGGCGGGAGTCGCTCCCCGATCTCACTCGCGTACCGGGCCAGATGGCATACAGGCAATCGAAAAAATCACGCCGGGGTCCGCGGGTATCGTTGTTGTAGGCTTTGCCCGTGGGGTCGTATGTGGAAAGCATGAGGAAGATGTATTCCCGCCCGCCCTCCGCCGCATACCCCGTGTCGCCCGGCAGGATGTGCCATCCCATGTCCCAGACTCCGTTGGCCGGAATTTTGTTCTCGGCTTTGTTGGCCGAAGCAATGCCGTCCATTTCAACGAAGCAGACATTCAGCTGCCTCGGTTTGGCAGGATCCGTCATGTCCCAGGCCGTGAACGGAACATCGCCGAGTCCCTCGTAAGCATAGCTCTTGTCGCGTCGGTACACGTAACCCTTCTGCCAGCGGTCCGGCTGCTTGCTTTTGGTGTCTCCGGCCCAGTTCAGTTTCACGTCGACGTACTGAGCCGCTTCGACTCCTCCACCCCAACCCCACGTGGTGCCGTTGCCGGCCGAGCCGTACCAGGTCTCGCCGCCCCAATCGGTTCCCCAGCTGACCCATCGCGTTCCGGAAAAGGACCAGCCCATCTGACCCGGATCATCGCCGAAGGGTCCCGGAATATTGATGTTGATGCCCGGAACCGGTCCCGCGACTTTCACCAGAATGCCGTCGACCACGTTGTACGCATCGTCGCCCGTCTGGTTGGTCTGGCGTTTGAGCACGGAGTCCCCGGGTGTTCCTCTCAGGAGGTTCCAGGACATGTCCGGATTGAACGTCACCCGGTAAGACTGTCCGGTCGTCTTTGAAGGATCCACCACCCAGGCCACGACGCTGCCGTCGCTTTTGCCGTTGTGCGACACAGGTAGGGTATCCTGATACACGGCGTTGTACACCACGCCCGGCGAGTATCTGGGTGTGACCCTTACAATGGCGACCGGACTCGTAAAGTACGGACTGGGTTTGGCAAATTCACAGTAGGCGTCGGCCCGGACTCCGAAATAATACTCCCTGCCGTTGATGAGCGGATCGCCCACATTCCCGACCGCCGGATTTTTGTTGACGGCGAGGCGGGTAAACCGGTGACCGGTGTACGGCACCGCTTCCTTGATTTTATCGGCTCCGTAACCTTCGGCCGATCCGCCGATGAGAACCGGATCCGCGCCGGAAGCGTCGGAATATTGATAGATACGGTATCGTGCGAAATTGAACGTGCCGTCGTCCACGACCTTGTACTCATCGCCCACGACCATGTTCTGGCCGATCAACCCGTTGGCGACCAGGTCCACCGTTTCGTACGGTGCGACACCGTCCGCCATGAATTCGGAGCGGCTGTCCCAGGTCAGGACCACCGAATTCGGCGATTCGGAAACCTGAACATTCGGGGATTTCGGGGAAGAGGGCAGCGCGAAATTGATGTCGTATGCGCGCTGTGCCACTCCGTCCACGGCCTTCAACAGGGTGACGCTGTTCAGGTTGTTGGACCCGCGGGCCACAAAAAGGCCTGCCACGATTTCCTGTACGCCCGGTTCGCCCAGTTCGGGTTTGCCGTTTCCGTTGGTGTCCTTCCATCTTTTCATGCTGAAGGGTCCCGTCGTCATGAGGAAGCGCCGGTCGAAGGCATCCGAATCGAGCCAACCCGTGTTGGTTTCCGGATCTCCGTTGAACATGAAAGGAGTTTTAACGCCTGATGGATCGGTGATCGGAGTCTTGTCCTTCCAATACCCCCGCATGTAATTCCATACATCGCCCGATGTGAAGGGATTTCCCGTGTTGGAATCGTTGTTGTTGTAAAAAATGAATGCGGTCATCTTCAACATGGTCTTGTCCTGAAGCACCGTACCGTTGTTCAAGGTTACGGTCGAACCCGGCTTGTCGATGATGGGCCCCTGAAAGAAGTCCACACCGACCGCGGGCGGAGCAGCGCCGTAGTTCTGGTCCTGGTTGGTGGCGTTGTAGCAGTATCCCAATCCGAGCTCCGGATCGCTGCCCACAAAATCGTCGTTGCCGTCTCCGATATCGGGATCGGCCCAAATGGATAAATAGGTGCTGTCCCAGTCCGCGCTGCCTTTGTTGATGATCTGCCATTTGATGAAGACCATGTCTCCAATGGCGTCGGCGCGGTTAAACGCAAACAGGGTCTGGCGGATCTCGGACCCGAGCTTGTTGGTTGCAAATTCCAGGTGCTCGCCCATGTCGTTCCACACGCAGAAGGCCGTTTTGTCGCCGAGGAGCAGCGGTTTGCCGTCGGCATCAACCGGTGCTCCCTGATTGACCGGCCAATTGTTCCAGTCGCCCACGCCGTCCGGTTCGAGGACGTACCAGCGGTACGCCGGATTGTTGGGGTTGTCCGGTGTGCCGTCGCTTTTGATGATACCCGGCTGGAATTCCGTGGCATCGTGGATGACACTCGCCACACGGACTTCGTTGTTGACTTTGGCTCCAATCCACTGCCCGCCACCGTAAAAGGGGCTCAATTGGGAACCTTTCGGCCATTCCAGGCCCCAGTCCGATCTCTGGACGTCGTTGAACCAGATTCCGTTGTTGTAAATCATCCCGTTCAAACGGTTGATGTCCATGAAAATCATGTCTCCCAATGTCGTTGCTTTTTTCAACGACGGTTTACGCTGTTGAATCCCCTTGGCAAAGAGCAGAGGAACCATTGCGCAAACCATGATCCAAATCATGAAAGTCCGTTTCATCCAAAAACCTCCTTTAAAGACGTTTCGAAATCCAGGTTCCCTTTAGAACGACAGCTGCATGCCAAGCCGGATCTGGCGCGGAATGCCGTAATTGCTCCAATCCATTTCGCGCACGCTGAACGCCTTTTTCTGTTCTTCGGACAGGCGATTGTAATAAGCCCTGCCCGCCGTGGTTTGAAGGTAGCCGGTCTGATCCGGCAGGCCGCTCGGTGTCCAGACAAACACCACGGTTTTGGTGTTCAACAGGTTCAGCACCCAGCAGTACAAGTTCAGATCCACATTGATTTTGGGAAGCCGGAACGTTTTGTCGGCTTTCAAGTCGAACCGGTAGTTCCACGGCGTATGCTCCGCATTGACCGCGGAAACCGGTGTGTTGGATATGTTGTTGTCGTATCGGCCGTCGTGCGGGTTGGTGTTCAGGAGCTTGCCACGCGTGTAGGGTGTTCCCGAGTTGAACGTGAAGAACAGGTTCACGCCCGCTTTTTCAAGGGGATAGATGCCGAACAGTTTCGGACCTTCCTCCTTGTTCAGCCGGTAATCCACGTTTACGCTGCCGCGGTGTTTCTGCTCAAAATCCAGCGGCATGGTGAATTTGGGATAATTGCCCCGTCCGGCATTGAGCCATGCGATATCGAAATTGCCGGCCGATGCCGAACCCGTGCCACGGGCATCCTGGTATTCGTAGTTGATCGTGGCAGAGATGTTGCGGGTCCGGCGGAGGTTGAAAATCACGTCGAAGCCTTTGACCACGCCGAAATCCCCGTTCTCCGCGAAAGCGATGGTGCGCACGTCGGTTTCGACCGGCGTGATTTGGACCAGGTCTTCCGTCTCTTTATAAAAGGCGCTCAGCTGGATGGACGTGTTTTCCGTGACCATCTTTTTGAAACCGATTTCGTAGGACGTGGTTTTTTCGGGACGCAGGTTGGGATTGTCGATGTTTGTGA
>Ga0315277_10004812_pt1 | contig 17903 bp, 16 predicted proteins | sample YL17G05_15_MG_FD_203695 | JGI IMG/M metagenome (GOLD analysis project Ga0315277, IMG submission 203695) | Sediment microbial communities from Yellowstone Lake, YNP, Wyoming, USA - YL17G05_15 | ecosystem: Environmental > Aquatic > Freshwater > Lake > Sediment | place: USA: Wyoming | collected...
ACGTAACTTCCGACCAGGGACTGTTTGCGATCGAGGCTGATACAGCCTGCAGATACATTCCCCATCGCCAGGCAAAACCGCCTGCCATGAGCTGGGAGGACAGCCTCGGCAATATGAGAGTCCTGGACCTGTGGCGGGAAGCCATCGGCCTTGTGTATGATATGGAAAAATAAACGGAACGGAGATGATATATGAGTTTTCAGAGACGCATGATCCTCGCCCTGTTCTTTGTTGCAATCTTTGTGATGGGGACCGCCTTTTCGGTTCCGAAATTGTTTATAAACAGGAAATTATCCCGCGTCGGGCAGGACTGGCAGGATCTCCTCAAGGCCTTCAACGCTTATGGTATCGATCGCTGCGGCATGTATTACCCTCCGGATACCGTCGAGCGGCGAAAGGAAGATCCCCGTTTCCCCCTGACCTTTGAGCTCTCCCCAGAATTCATCAAAAGCCGGCCGTTGGGATATGATCATAAGCCCATAGAACACTGGATTCCACTTACCACGCCCATTGCCTATGCACGGGAGATACCCCGGGATCCGTTCCGCTCCGGCAATTTTTACGGCTATTCCTGCTGGAACGGCCATGACAAGGTCTATTCCATGGCATTTCTTTATTCTCCCGGTCCGGATAAAAAAGAGGATATCCCCCCCGGCGATCTTCGCAAAGAGATTGATACCTATCTCGTGTCCCGCGGGGGAGGCGGTGATTTTCTTCCCGTGGAATATGGCGTGTTGAAGTCCATGATTATTCCTTATATGTATGATCCCACCAATGGCGTCACAAGCAAAGGGGATCTTATATGGCTCCTGGATCGTATGTCCCAGGTTTATGGATGGGGCAGGCACGATGTCAAGGCATGGACGGACGCCCCGCTTCCCGATCTTCCCATTTACACCCCGGAAGATCGGTCCGGCATACAGGGGGATTGGGCGGTCGGGGATCCCCTGCCTCCTCCCCGGAGCATGCTCGAAACCCGGCACAGGGAAAAAAGGGTTGCGATCCCGGATGCCCTGTTTGATGCCATGAGGAACACCGAATATCTCCAACATGCGCCTGATGGCGGTTACCGGCTTGATTGGGATGCAATGACCGGGATCCAGAACCGCTTCGGCCCGTCTTTTGCCGACTTTTTTCATACCCCACGCGCCTTCACTGCGGAAGAGGCCGGAATTCTGGAACGCCTGACGCGGGAGGATCAAAAATGGTGGGGACCCATGGATCGGTTCCCCAAGCACTTCATCACCAGTTATGAATCCCTGGAAGCCCGGCAGGTCTATTTCTTTCTCCCTCTTTTCGGAAAATCCCAGATCCTCCTTGCAGCAGACGAGGCAGCCAGGGACGAGACTGAAAATGCCAGAAAACGGATTGTGCGCCTGGAGGAAGCCCTGGGCAAAATCCTGGATCAGAAAAAGATGGATCGAGGCATTCCCGATCCCTACGAACAGCGCGTGGAACAGGAACTCTCGCGCCTTTGTCTCGAGCTGAAAAACAACCTGAAATTTGTGACTGTGTATGATCAATTTCCCAGATGATGGCGGATGCATCCCAACCGGGTCAGGCGCATCTGGCCCGGCAGAAAACACTTGAAAATCCCCTCTTTTCAGTGCCCTATTCCCTTGATTTCAATCTGATTGGATCCGGAGCTCCGGGATTTTTATGAAACTTTCCCTGATCGTTCCCATCTTTAACGAGGCGGAACTGCTCGAGACGGTCCTGGCACGCGTGCGCGCCGCCATACCGTTTGATCATGAGTTAATCCTTGTGGATGATCATTCCACGGACGGGACACTTGAGATTTTGAAAAAAGAGGCGGAGAATCCGGATACGATCATTGTGTATCATGAAAAAAACCAGGGCAAGGGCGCGGCGATCCGTTCCGGACTTGAGCATGCCACCGGCGATATTGTCATTATCCAGGATGCGGACATGGAATACGATCCGAGGGACATTCCAAAAGTGATCCAGCCGATTGTGGAAGGGAAGACGCGCGTCTCTTACGGCTCGCGGTTTCTGGGAAGCGTGGAAAAGATGCGGCTCCCGAATTTTGTGGCGAACAAGATTCTTGCATGGCTTGTTACGATCCTGTACTTTCAACGCATTACAGACGAAGCCACGGCTTACAAGGCATTTCGGCGCGAGGTCATCAAGACCATTCCCCTCAAATGTCGGAGGTTTGAGTTCTGTCCCGAAGTCACAGCCAGGGTGCTTCGCCGGGGGGAGAAGATCGTCGAGGTTCCTGTGACCTTTTCCGCCCGAAGTTTTGAAGAGGGGAAAAAAATCGGCTGGCGCGACTTCATCATTGCTGTCTGGACTCTCCTCAAATACCGGTTTGTGAAATAGATGCTGCCAGATTTCCTCCATAGGGTTTCTCGCGTTTTCGCAAGGGATGTTACGGGTTTGATCCTTCTCCTGGTTTTCCTTCTCCCTTTCAAAATCCACCGCGCAGCAGAGCCACGATTGGGGTCAATCTATAGAAAAGGTTGAGTAGAGAATCCTGATTCAAGGAATTTCCGGATCTTCCCCATGACACCTTTATATCACTTTTATCTCTCTATAAAGGATCACGGAGAGATGGGATCGCCGGTTATGGTTGTCGCCACGGATTGATTGATATTGAACTGGAAGATATTATCAGGCTTGGTGAGGCGGACGGTTTTCACGGATTTGACGAGGCTCACGCTTATGGAATAAACATCGGAAAACCCGTTGGTATCCGGCTGGCTGGACCAGTAGGCAATGCCAATATCTCCCCCGGGCTCTTTTGCTGGAATCCAGCCGAGAAAAACGACGGAGTGTCCGAGGCCTTTTTTCCAGAGGATGTTCATGAAATCGCCAGGTCTTGCCCTTTTGGGTTCGATGGCTTCTCCCATGCCGGAATATTGGACCACGGCAAAATGGGTTGCCAGTCCGTCGGCATTCCAATGCCCCCAGAATTTCACCCCGTCCTCTCTGCGTCCGCCGTCTGGTTCCTGCATGCGCATGGCTTCAAACCGCTCGAGCGTAAGGCGTTTGGCGCCGTCGGGCAGGATCATGTTCAGCGCCTCGATGAATGCGGCATACGAGGAGCCGCTGCAGTAGCTTGTGGTGCGGGGCGGGTTTAAAATCTGAAGTCCAAACAGCTTCAAGGGATAACCCACGGGCGATTCTGTGGGTGTGGCTTTGACGCCGATAAAATATCCGCCGCCCTGGGGCGCGGATTCCTGAACCTTGTCAATCCCTTTAAGCACATAAGAATTATACCCGGTGACATATTTCCCGAAGATCTCCGCATGGCGTGTATGGTACCGTCCATTTGCCATGTCTTCTTCCTTAAGAAAGAGCCATTGTCCGTCATCAGGCGTGGGGAAGAGGTTTGTGTTCTGATTTTCCTCTGCCCCTGAAAAGAAAGAGAGGAAAAACGCAAATACAAGGAGCGCATAAAAAAGTTTTTTTGTTTTCATGGTTCATCCTTTTTATCATTGAATTTGATATTTTTTATTTCAAGCTCAACGTTTTGATACCCCTTCCATTTGTTGATATAAGGAGTAAACGCGATATCAAAGCTGCGACTGGTATCGTTCAATTGGGGAACGAGGTCTGCCATGGAAAAGGCGATAGCCTGGAGACCAATGCCTTCCTGGCAGAGGTAGAGCTTGACATGATCCTGTCCCACGATCCTGGGCTGTTCCAGGAGACTCACATTCCTCATGGAAAAGAGGGGAGGGGGATTGGCTGTGCCGTAGGGTTCGAGGGCTGAAAGGGCGGACACGGAGTCAAGGGTCAGATCCTCCGCATTGATCTCTGCATCAATGATGAGTCTTGAATCCATATGGCTGGAGTCAATCTTGTCTTCAGCAAATTTATTGATTGCTTTGCGAAACTCCATGATATCCGATGTTTTGAGTGTGAGGCCCACTGCGCGCTGATGTCCTCCATATTCCATGAGATATTCATCGCAGTGCTCCAGGGCAAGGAACAGGTCAAAACCCTGGATGCTGCGGCCCGAGCCCCGGGCCATGTCCTGATCCTGGGTGAGGACGATGGCAGGTTTGTTGAAACGCTCCAGGATTCGGCTTGCAACGATACCCAGAACGCCGATATGCCACCCCTCGCCCTGAACCACGAGGATATACTGTTCCTCGATCTTCTCCTTTGTCGTCAGCTGAGTCAGGCAGGATTCGAGGATATCCGCCTCGAGTTTGCGTCTTTCATCGTTGAGGCGGTTCAGTCGCCGGCTGATCTCAATGGCTTTCATCTGGTCTTCCGTGAGGAGGAGCTCGATACACAGGGAAGCCTGGTCAGCGCGGCCGGCAGCGTTGATCCGCGGCGCAATATTGTAGCTGACAGCCTCCGGAGTCAGATCCTTATCCGGTGAACAGGCCAGCTGCATGAGGGTGCTGAGTCCCAGTTTGTCTGTGGTCTGGAGTTTCTGCAGGCCGAACTTCACGAGGATGCGATTTTCTCCTGTGAGAGGAACGATATCTGCGACAGTGCCCAAAGCCACCAGATCGAGCATGGAGGAGAGGAACCGTTTGGCGTGTTCGGATTCAATCCCCAGGCCGCGGCATGCGGCGTGGACGAATTTAAATGCCACGCCCACGCCTGCAAAAGGGGTATCGAGGTAGGGATCATCTTTGCGGTTCGGATTCACAATCGCCACTGCAGCAGGCAGCTCATGACCTGACTGGTGATGGTCTGTGATGATGACATCCATGCCCAGGGAGTTCGCATACGCGACTTCCTTCAGGGAGGAGATGCCGTTATCCACGGTGATGAGAAGGGTGGCTTTCTTCTGGGCAATGCGCTCAATCGCGCTGCAATTCATCCCATAGCCTTCGCTGATACGGCTGGGAACATAGTGATCCACATCCCTGTCCAGCCATTTGAGAAAACGGATGAGGAGCACGGTTGCAGTGACGCCGTCCACGTCGTAGTCGCCGTAGATGCAGATCTTCTCGTGATTTTTTACGGCTTTGACAAAGCGGTCCACGGCCTTGTCCATGTCCCTCAGAAGATAGGGATCCTTGATGGCTGAAAGCCTGGGATTGAGGAAGGCAGAGGCTTCGGAGGAGGAGACCATCTTCCTGGCTGAGAGGATCTGGGCCAGGATTTTATGGATATGGAGATCTTCCTCGAGTTGTTTTTCAGCTGTGGGATTCAGGAGTCTGTATTCCCATACTGTGTTGTTGTTCACGCGTCGGGTGCTCATATATTATCTTTCCGTTGCGGAGCGATAGCGTTGTACGCCCTGGCTTCAGTTAATACTCCCAGGGTTTGAGTATGTCCTTGAGAGTGCGGCGGTATCTTTTATGCCGGTCTTCGATGAATTCTTTGGGCCTCAAGTCCTTCCAGGAAGCGGGAGGTGTGGAGGAATCCTCCTGCGTCTTTTTTTCCGCCTCGCGCAGCTCGTATTTTTCCATCACATTCACATACAGGCTGTTGGAAAGCGAGGCGACAAGCGCGAGATTCAGGATGAAAAACGCCGCGCCCTTCGTGACAAATCCCATTCCCATGATTCCCAGGAAAACAATCAGGGTGAGAATGGTGACGCCGATATTATCCAGTACCAGTATGAAAGAACGAATCAGAATTTTCCTGACGCCGACTTTTTGATGAACAGCCAGGGGAAAGGCATAAAGCATCATGGAGAAAAGGTAAAGAACTATCCACACGCAAAGACCGGAAATAACGGCTGAGATGATTTTCAGGAACGGGGGAATCTCCCGGACGCCAAGGTAAAAGAAGATGTTCAAGCTCAGAATCCCCAGGAGAAAGACAAAGACTGCGGTCATCTTGACAAGGGGCCAGTAAAGGATCTTGAGACCTTTTATAAAATCGCGGAACTCCGGCTCCTTTTCCTCTGTGATCAGGGATAAAAAATAGAGGAATCCTGCTGCGGGAAAGGGGATGGCAAGGATCGCCAGAAGCCCGGTTCCGAGCGCCAGGATGAGGGGCGGTTTGTTCAGACCCGCGTACAGGGGATAAAGGAATGCGGTGAGGGCGGCAGTGAGTCCCAGAAGGATGAGACTGAAGAGGATATTGGCAAGAATCAGCCGTCCCAGATAATCGTAGGCATCCCAGAAGGATTTGGCAAAAATACGGCCGAACATGAATCATTCCCTTTGATGGTTTATACGCTGTCGGATTTTGAAAAACAATGTCTGTTCCTTTTATCGCCGATTTCCATCTGTTTCCTTTGCATGGAATCCCCCAAGCCGTCAAGGTTTAGTGCAAAAGATGCGATGTTGAATCATCAATAATGGGAACGGAGTCAAGATGCGCCCCAAAAGATGCGATGGGATGTTTTTTCCTTGAACTCACGGGAGGAAATCAGAATAATATGTTTTTGAATGACGATATTTAAAAAAAATTGCGCTTATGGCAAGTAGCGTGAAAGATAAAACAATGCAGACGGAGACCGAGTTTTATGGTTCTTGCGCAACTCATTGAAGGGGCGATCCAACTGAAAGCCTCTGATATCCATTTGATGGAAAATGCCCCTCCTTATTTTCGCATTGACGGGGCGATCTTTCCTGTCAAACATCCTCCTGTGACCACGGAACAGTTGCAGGAGATCCTAACGACCATTATTCCGGAGCGGCTCAAGTTCCGGCTGGAAAAGCGGCGGGGTCTGGACGTGGGATATCAATATAAGGATCAGGTGCGATGCAGGATCATTGTCTCCTACGAGAGGCGCAGGATCAATATCGTGATGCGGCTGGTGCCTTTGAATGTTCCAACAGTGGAGGAACTCGAACTTCCTCCTATCCTCAAAAAAATCGCAGAGTTTGAAAGAGGCCTGGTGCTGGTGACCGGGCCTTCAGGCTCGGGAAAATCCACCACCCTGGCTGCGATGATCAATCACATCAATACAACAAAAAAGATCGCCATTGTCACCATTGAAGATCCCATTGAGTTTTTCCACGAGAACAAAAAGTCCATCATCACCCAGAGACAGATCGGGGATGATGTGAGCAATTTCCACGAGGGCGTGATCCAGGCCATGCGCCAGGATCCCAACGTGATCCTGATCGGCGAGATGAGGGATGTGGATACCATTCGGAGCGCGCTCAAGGCTGCGGAAACAGGGCTCCTCGTGTTCAGCACCCTGCATACTTCAAATGCGATCATGACGATTGAACGGATCATCTCCTTTTTCCCCGAGCCGGAGCATCAGCTGGTGCGGGAGATGCTCTCCTCCAACCTCCGGGCTGTCCTGACCCAGAACCTTGTCAAGCGTATTGAAGGCAAAGGCAGGATTCCCGCTGTGGAAGTCATGATTGTCAATAAAACGATCCAGAAGTTCATGGCGGATAATCGAATCCCCGATATCTTTGAGGTTATAAAGGGCGGAGAGGAAGGGATGCAGATTTTCGACCAGGCCTTTGCCAACCTTGTTCGGGAGAAGAAGATCACAGAGGCTGACGCCACCCTGTATGCGCGCGATATTTACGCCTTCCGCCGGTTCCTGCAGGGCGTTCAGTCCTCCAGCGACCGCGGCGGGATCATCGACGGATTCAGAGCCTGATATAGATGGAAGGGAGATAGATTATATATGGCAGAGCGAATGAAAACCGGGATTCCGGGACTCGATAAAATCCTGGACGGCGGATTTCTGTATCACAATGCCATCCTGTTCAAAGGACCTCCCGGATCCGGTAAAACCACCCTGGGATTGCAGATGATCTATAACGGCATCTTGCAATACGGAGACGCGGGGATTGTGGTTCTTTTTGAACAATTTCCCCAACAACTGTTCCGGGATCTTACCTCCTATCATTGGGACATGGAGCCGCTGATCAGGGACAAAAAGATCACGTTTATCTTTGCAAAGGCGGAGGAACTGGTGGAGAGGAATCTGGTATCTGAATCTCCCCTTATTTCCAGAATTCATGATATTGTATGTGAGACAAACGCCAAGCGGATCGTGATAGACAGCATCAGCCATTTCCTCAATATCTTGAAACCCCGGATGGAGGAACGGGAAGTTCTGCTCCGGTTCATCAATGCCCTGAAATCCATAGGACTCACCCCGATCATGACAGCGGAGATGGGCAGTAAGGAAAGAGGGATCGGATTCGAGGAATATGTTGTGGATTGCGTGATCGATCTCACCAGCGAGGCAAGCAGGGACAAGACATTTCCCATGCGGATGCTGGAGGTGACAAAGACACGGGGGCACGGTCACATCCGGGGCAAGCACCCTTACAGGATCGGGAAAGACGGAGTGGAGGTTTTTCCCCATGTGCTGCCCGGACGATCTGACGAGGAGCCATGCGGAGAATTCAAGATTGAAAAGATCGTCACAGGCATCAAGGGACTGGATGATCTCCTGGGCGGAGGGTATCCGCGGGGAACTTCCACAATTCTTGCCGGAATGTCCGGCACGTTCAAGACCACGTTTGGCGTGCAATTTCTCACAGCCGGCGCTCATGCGGGAGAACCGGGATTTTTCCTCACCTTCAACGAGAATCCCGCATTCCTGGCAAGCACCATGAAGGGAGAGGGACTGGATCTGCCCGCCTGCATGGAAAAGGGAGACATCCTTGTGCAGAGATTCTTTTCCAAGGACTTTTACATGGATGAGATGCTCGATTATCTGGAGAAGGAATTCAAGAAACGCTCTATCCAGAGGCTGGTGGTTGACGGGATCAATGAGCTGGAGCGGAGCATCGAGGATCCGGCGACGTACAAGGATTATATCTTGACCTTTCTTACGATGCTCAGGCGTCAGAAAATCAGTTCCCTGTTCATCCAGAAACTGGATCAATTCCCCGGCAGCGCGCCCCTCACGAGCATCCGTTATGCCTCCATGTTCGACGGGATCATCTTTTTGTCGAGCATCGAGATCGAGAGCGCGGTGCACAAGTTTATTTCCATTTTGAAGATGCGCGGCACGAGTTTTTCGAGCGACCTGCGGGAGTTCAAATGCGGGGCAAAGGGCCTGTACATTCTGGATAAATTCTTCGGTCTTTCCAACATTCTTGCCGGCAGCCCACAGGGACAGTATAAGAGAACCATAGAGGAAATTTTTCAACCCCTGTATTTCGTCCGGGACTTCATCTCCATCCTTTGCTCCCCGGACGTCAAAGATGAACAACGCCATCAGATTATTGATAATCTCAAATCCGAGGTGGGGAAGCTGGTGGACAAGCTCAAGGATCATTTCAATGTGGAGAAATGAGACGATCCATGCCGAAAACCATACTCATAGTGGATGACTCGGAAAGTATCCGGACAATTTTAAAACTCACGCTTCAATTCAATGGATATGGGATTCTGGAAGCGGAGGATGGCAAAAAGGCTTGCGAGATTCTCGAGCGCAGTCCATGCGATCTTGTGATCACGGATATTGCCATGCCAGTCATGACCGGCATCGATCTCCTTGAAAAAATCAGGGAAGATCTCAACAGGGCGGATCTTCCTGTCATTATCTGCACTGCTGAAAAAGCATCTCAACATGAGGATCTCCTGAAAAAAGGGGCGACGAAACTCATGGAAAAACCCGTTTCCCCAAGGGAGCTCCTGGATATCGTGAAAAATCTCCTGCCTTGAGATCCCCCCTTTTTTGTCTTATAGGATGATTGAGCGTTATTTTTTTATGACTTTAAAGCTATACCGGTTTTGGGGTAGATCGCGGGGTTTCAGATAAAGGGATTTCCCCGCGACATAGTATTCGAATATGCATTGAAACTCGTAAGTCCCATCCCATAATTCAATGAGAAAAGGAAAGACAACGATTCTATCCCTGGGCAATTTTCTATAGGCAGTCCTGGGCTTGAGCCCCCAGAAGAGAAAGGTGCGCGTGGGATTCTGCTGGGCCAGAAGTTCCTTTTTATTCGGAACTGCGGTGACGCGCAGGGAATAATCAAGATAGGCGGATTTCTTTCTCTTGAGCGCGACCAGGGCAAGAACCATTTTGGGATTATCTTCGTAAGGGATAAATCTGATGTCTTGGAGTACGAATTTATCGAAATCAATTCCGGATGGCAACGTGGATTTTGCCAGCGGAGAGGCATCCTGCCCTGTTCTTGACATCACATCCGAAACGAGGAAATCCAGGCTTTGAAATTCCTGCCCATCCTTTGCCCTTCCTTTCTCTTTCCAGAGATTAATTACCCGGAGAGCGAGATCGTCCCGCTCTTCCATGATGCAGGCGCTTACCAGGGCTGTGACAGTGAGAAAATCCCGGAAAAGCGGCGAGTCCGGATTGTCCTTCAGGAGATTTTGAGCGAAAATCATGAGGGGCCGCGACTCGTGGGCAAGCCAGGTTTGAAACACCATGCCTTTCAAGATATCCGTTGTGAGATTCTGATCCTCAATAAGGGAGGTATAAAGATTGTTGCCCAGAATCCGATTGCTCCCTGCAAAAATCGGCCGGAGTTCTTCCATTCTCTTTCGGGCCAGGGGCGGATCTGGTCTTGCCTTCAGCGCTTTCCAGTAATCCATAAAGGCCTAGGTCAGATGAAGAATATCTCCAGCCTGATATTCCTTGTCCGCCTTCTCCAAAAAATGAGCGTGAACACGGGCCTCTTCCTTCTGTAATATCTTTTTTCCATAAGTAAAACGCCCAAGAAGATCCCATTGCCCCAGGGCTTTTTCCCATTCCTGATTCCGGATGATTGTCTGGAGATGGTTTTTGAACAGAGACAGGATACTTTTTTGTCTTTCCTCGATCAGGGTATGAAGAAAGGGATCTTTCAATCCCCGAACCTGGGAATCGAGCTCATTCCACTTCCAGATTCTATGAGACAGGGACGTAATATTATTCTGCGCGATATCCTGAGCGAAACAGGCGGTTTCCCCATCCATCCATTCTCCCATTTTCTGTGCGTTGATCTCCACAGAGCCAAAAGGGATGGAGAAGAGGGAGCCGTCCTGGCGCCTGACCTGGAGCCCGAGTTTGATCATTGTCTCAGCGGTTTGGGAAATTTTGAGTCTGTGGCTTTCATAATAAATCTCATTCTTGTCCCATTGATCAGGGGCGAGGAACCCATGAACCGGGTCCTGCCATTCGTCCGTTACTTTTTGATCATTGAGGAGAAATCGTAACTGAAAATTCTCTTCAGGGATCCTATCCCCTGTTCTAAAATAAAGAGTGACCACAGGCAACATTTCCGGGCTGACAAGAAAAGGAAATTCGAGTGTGTACCCGGCGAGATGAATGTGCCGGGTCACTTCCTGTTCCATGACTTGTTCTCACGCGGTTGACGGATTGCAAAAGGTTTCTTTTCGGATGCGATTGAAATACGGAGACGCCTTATTAAAAAGGGGATTGATATCTGCATACTCCGAGAGTTCCCTTGAGAATCTATCCCACGCGCTCATCCTGGTAAAATACTCCTGGCTGTGAAGAATCGTGGGTTTTCTTTCCCGGAATATATAATCGCCAAAATACGTCCTCCATCCCTGCCTCGCGAAATGGTAATCCGCCAGCTTCGCCAGATCTATAATCTCATATCTCCCGTACCAGGAAGTTGCTCCAATATCCACCTCAAGGACAGAAGGATTCTGGATCAATGCCTGGTCGAAGATCTCATTATATTTATCCCCCTTTTCTTTCACACAGAGAAGATGGGTGGAGGGTTTCATTCGAGCTGCCGGCGTTTCCACAAACACTCTCCATCCAGCCAAAAGCACAAAAGGGAGGGCAAAGACAAAGGCAAGTTTTTCCATCTCAAACCGGGGCATGAACCTGGACAATCCTTTGCCTATGGGAATGCATGCTGCAAAGAATAACACAAGGAGAATAACGGAATAGTGCGAGAGAAATCGGTACTGGCACATCCAATCCCCAGCCACCCATACGACATAAAGGGGAACAACAAAGACAAGGATATAAAGTCCTAGGAAATCCCTGCTCCATTTTCTTAGAACTATCGGCCCGGCAAGGATAACCACAGGGAGAAAAATCAGGTAGCGCGTGTTTTTGAAGTATTGCCATACATAATTCCATCCCTGTTTATCCAAGTTTATCAGGCGGAAGATGCCGTTGCTATCCACCTTGGCGTAATAGGTATTGGGGAAGATATCGCGAAAGTAAAAGAAGTGAAGGATGTGATAGAGGGTAAAAGGAACAAGGAACAGTCCTCCCCAGAGGAACAATTTCCAGTGGAAGACTTTTTTGCGCTCGATCAGAATCCTTGTTAATAGAGCCACAAAAAAGTAGATTGCCCCTTCAGGACGCGTGAGTGACAAGGCAAGAAACATCAGGGAGGATGAGGGGAATCTCCCGGGATGTTTCATCTCTTTGGACAAGAGGTAAAACGAGGAAAGCACAAGAAGATTTAAAAGGGGATTTTCAAGTCCGGAGACACTTCACAACACAAAGGGCGTATGAAGGCCTAAAGCCAGGGGCAGAAGGAAGAAAAAGATTGCGCTGGAGCAGGCCGTCGCCTCGCTGAGCCACAAGGCTCCGAGAAATAAAACTCCTATGGAACATAACATCCCGATGATTTTGGGGGTCCAGACAGGATGGAAAAGATTGATTTTTTGAAGTATCCCCAAGAGGAACAGCCAGAGTGGATTGGAATATCCTTCCACCACTTCGCTCATCTCACATAATCGGGAGCCTTTGCCATTAAAGATGCTTCTCGCATAGGAGTATGTGATCCCCGCATCGTCCATGATGAAAAAGGAGAAGAAAAAGGTGTGGACAATGAAGATAGTCGCGCCGGCAGCGAAGAGAATCCTTTTCTTTCCAAGGATTGTTTTGATGTCCATCTTTCCTGTCATAGAAAATAAATATTCCCTTTTATCCAATGGATCTTTTCCCCAGTCAACGCTTTCTTATAAGTGATGGCGTTTATACTTGAATTCCCCGGGCTCCAGGCATAAGGAATGAAGGGCATAGATAATAATCCGTATAATAAAGTCGAGAAATTGTTCCATAGATGAAAAAGGATAAATGTGGGACATGACAAATCTGAAAGTCTATCATACCCTTGAGGATCTTGAGGACTTGCCCAGGGATTTGAACACCCATGTCACTGTTGGTGTTTTCGATGGGATTCATCTGGGGCACCAGGCGTTGATCAGGGGAGTCATTGATTCGACAAAAGGAACCAGGGCTTTGCCTTTGGTATTTACGTTCCGCAATCATCCTTTGAGCGTTCTTGCGCCTGTGTATGCCCCCCCTCTTCTGACAACGGAGGAGATGCGGATCGAGATCTTCGCCTCCCTGGGGATCGAAATGGCGGTTATTGTGCCGTTCGATCATGCCCTGGCTGATCTTTCTCCGGAGGATTTTGCAGGAGAGATTCTTTTCAAAGGTCTGCGGGCGCGGCATGTGGTATGCGGGTACAATTTCTGTTTCGGCAGGGGCGGTTCCGGCGATGCGAACATGTTATGCAGAATCGGGCAGGATATCGGCTTTGTCGTGGAGCAGATGGATCCTGTGACAATCCGGAATATGATTGTGAGCAGCACCAGGATACGGGAATTTTTAAGCCAGGGCATGGTGGACGTGGCTGCGGAATTTTTGGGCCGGCCTTATGCGTTAAGGGGCATGGTGGGAAAAGGCGCAGGCAGGGGCAAAACATTGAATTATCCCACAGCCAATCTTAAGTTTCCCCAGGATCTTCTTATTCCAGCCACCGGTGTTTATGCAGTTCGCATTTTGGCGGATGGCAGAGTCTATAACGGCATGATGAATATCGGTTTCAACCCGACCTTCCCACCGGAACGTTTCACCGCGGAAGCACATCTGTTCGATTTCCAGGGCGATCTCCTCGGCAAAAAGATCGAGATTCAATTCATCCGGCGCATGAGAGATGAGGTGAAGTTCGAAACCATGGAATCCCTTTCCCTCCAGCTGAAAAATGATGAAAAAACAGCCCGGCAAATTTTTTGCCAATAAATTCGGACCCTCGGCCCCCAACTAAAGATAACAGTTTATCCACAGATTTCGTAGATTACTCAGATAAAACAAATAATGTTACAATCATCTCATGATTTTTCTTGACCTGGAGAGCGCCTCCCGGACTATCGTGATTTGATATCTAAGGAGAACACAAGTATGGAAAACAGGAAATTTGATTGGAACGCAGCCATAGCCCTGGGATCCCTCTGGGGTCTCTCCGAGGCTGCGGCAGGAATGTTTTTGCGGGGTACATGCGCCCGGCTTGTCACCGGCTCACTCATGACCGGCGCTGCGATTTTTTTCATGGCATCAGCCCTGTCAGTGACGAAAAGAACCATGAGTTTATTTGCGCTTCTTTTTTTAGCCACAGGATTCAAATTGCTCGATGCGCTGTTTCTGCATCTTCCCATCCTCCATGGCGCCATCGGGAATCCCATCTTCGCCTTTTACACCGAGGTATTCGCCCTTGTAGTTCTCTGGAGCATATTTGACGCCCGGTTGCGGGAGAAAACCTCAGGTCAGGCGCTTCTCGGCGGCCTCACCGCGCTTGTGGCAGTAAATCTCTTCCCCCTGGTCAGGTTTGTCACCGGCATCCCCGCGTGCGTGTATCCCGGAACAAAATATCCCTTGTCTCTTTATTATGCCCCTTTGGCAATCTGCCTTTCCGCCCTGAGCTTCCCTTTGGGTATGATTGCGGGAAAGAGACTTGCCAGGGTATCGGAACAATCCCTTTCACAATCACCGAACCATCGTTTTTCCCCTCTTCTCGTTCGATCCATCCCCCTCTTTTCCCTTGCCCTGATCATCCTTATCCGCCTGGGATGATAGAACAATCTTGATAGAATGGTGAAATGCAGCCCTTTTTCATTTCATAATAAAGCCTTGCAATACTCCTTTTATTGAGATTCCGATCCCAGTCACTTCGAAAAAATATTATCTCTTGCAGAGTCGCCTCCCGCCATTGGCGGGACTCAGGACAAGGCAGAGATCGCAGAGGGGAAAGATTCGTTTCATAATCTCATTAAAATCTGCATTGAAAATCCTGTTGATCCAGTAAATCCTGTCTAAAAAATTCTCATTCATTGAGTTAAGTGATAGTGATCCCTTAATCTTGGGGTATTCAGGTCTGACCCCTGATCTTGCGAAATTCCATGAGTTTTCCGTAATGGAGTCAAGATGCGTCATCGTCGAAAAATATCAATTTTTACCTTGACACAACTATAATTATTAAAAATAAAAGACATCAAGAAATGGTAGTTTTGCACATATTTTATCCCTGTAAATCGAAAATATCAATCCCTGGAGGAGAGAAAATGATGAACGTAAAAAATTTTGTTAAAGGTATCATGTTCTTTCTCTTTTTGGTTTTATCTGTGTATGCAGAGAAACCAAAGGATGTGCCTGATGGTTGGTGGAACCAGGCGCAAAAAGACATTGCTTCCTCAGAGTATAACATCACATGGCAGGAAAAACCAGCAATTGAGGGCTTGGGCCCTTGCTGGCAGGCGCCAAACCGCGCCCAGAATATTCGCGCGTATTTCACGAACAATGGTCCTAGAGTCGTTCGCAGAACGGAAGAAAAGCCTTCATGGATCTGGGGATTGGAACTTGTGGGAATGCGGCCCTCCTCCGCTGAAGCTTCGGAGGGTAAAAACGCGGACGTGTCGCGCCGTAGCTTTAGCGAAGGCGGAAGGCGGAATGAAGAATTCGGAACGCGGAACGCGGAATGCGGAACGGAAAATTTTGAGGTAGGAGGAGAAGGACAATTCGCTCCGCTCCCTATAGACAAAATTGTGCCTGAGAAAAACAGGATCGAATATCGGCGCGGGGATGTGATTGAATGGTACGTCAATGATCCCAAAGGACTCGAACAGGGATTTACAATTTCTTCATCCTCTTCTTCGTCCTTCGTCCTTCATCCTTCGTCCTTTATTCTTGCTCTTGCCGTTCGTGGAACCTTGCGTCCTTCGCAGCCAACTCCCGGCGGCGCTGTCCAATTCCAGACCGACAGCGGTGTGACAGTCATGCAATACGCCTCCCCCAAAGCTGTTGACGCATCAGGCAAATCCCTTCCGATTCGAATGTCCCTGATAGAATCTTTTAAACTCTTGTCCTCCGTAGCTTTAGCGAAGGAGGATCGTCCTTCGTACTTTCTTATCTGTCTTTCCCTTGACGCCTCTGGCGCCCAGTTCCCCATCACCATAGATCCGCTCATCACAACAACAGAATGGACAGCAGAGGGAAATCAGGCAGGTGCCAGGTTTGGCTGTTGGGTTTCTACCGCTGGAGATATCAACAACGATGGATATGACGATGTGATAGTAGGAGCACCCTTATACGACAATGGTGAGACCGACGAGGGTAAGGTGTTTCTGTACTATGGTTCGGAGTGTGGCCTTTCGGTTATTCCCTCTTGGACGGCGGAAAGCAATCAAGCCGATGCGCAAATGGGGGAATCTGTCTCAACAGCGGGAGATGTGAACAAGGATGGATATGAGGACGTCATCATTGGAGTAATTAATTATACAAATGGCTATTATAAGGAAGGCCGGGCGTATGTATATCATGGTTCCGCATCCGGACTCTCAGCATCCCCTGATTGGATGGCAGAAGGCGGTCAATATGTTGCTCAATTCGGGGGCGACGTCTCGACGGCGGGCGATGTGAATGGTGATGGCTACAGCGACGTCATTGTTGGATCAGTTCACTGGACAAATCCTGAAAACGATGAAGGAAGGGCTTATGTTTTTCACGGCTCTGCGTCGGGCCTCTCCCCAACGCCAAACTGGACCAAGGAAAGCAACCAGATCGGAGCATCTTTTGGTGCTCATGCGGTGGCATCAGCTGGTGATGTAAACGGCGATGGTTATGACGACGTAATTGTGGGTGCAAATGGATACGATAATGACCAGATAGATGAAGGAATGGCATTCGTATTCTATGGATCTTCATCAGGGCTTGGTGCCAATGCCGCTTGGACTTCAGAGGGAAACCAGACAAACTGTCTCTTTGGATACAGCGTTTCATCTGCGGGCGACGTGAATGCCGATGGATATGACGATGTGATCGTGAGTGCAGAATACTACAGTAACGGGGAGACGGAAGAAGGGGCAGCATTCGTCTGGTTCGGATCTGCTTCCGGTCTTGGACCTAACGGAACGCCCGCCAATGCCGACTGGACCGCAGAAAGCAATCAAGCCGGTAGCTCTTTTGGCCGTCCGGTCGCGACGGTTGGGGATGTGAATGGGGACGGCTATGATGACGTGATCGTGGGGGCACACAGATATGATAATGGCGAGACGGATGAGGGAGTGTCATTTGTATGGTTCGGTTCTGCTTCCGGCCTTGGATCTAACGGAACGCCCTCCAATGCCGACTGGACCGCTGAATGTGATCAATCTGGTGCTATGTTCGGATATCCTGTTGCTTCCGCTGGAGATGTCAATGGTGATGGCTACTCAGACATAGTCATTGGGGCTCAATTTTACGACAATCCCGAGACTGACGAAGGCAAAGTCTTTCTCTACTACGGTTCCGTCGCTGGGCCAGGGAGCACGGCGGACTGGATCGCGGAGGGCAATCAGACAGGCGCGAACTTCGGGTGTTCGGTTGCGACGGCGGGGGATGTCAACGGCGACGGATACACCGACGTCATCGTGGGTGCGCCTTTATACGACAACGGCGAGACAGACGAAGGACGCGCATATCTGTATTGCGGGTCGGCGTCGGGGCTTTCCTCCATCCCTTCCTGGACAGCGGAAGGTAATCAGGTTAATGCACAATTTGGGTACTGCCAGGCCTCCACAGCTGGAGATGTCAACGGAGACGGATATGCCGATGTCATCGTCGGAGCCCCCTTCTACGACAACGGCGAGACGAACAAAGGCCGGGCATACGTCTATCATGGATCGGCATCAGGTCTGTCTGCGGCAGCTAATTGGATGGTTGAGGGTAATGAGATAAATGCGTGTTTGGGTAATAAAGTTTCGACAGCGGGCGACGTGAACGGAGACGGATATGCGGACGTCATCATTGCGGCACCCTATTACGAGACCGACAT
>Ga0315277_10004813_pt1 | contig 17902 bp, 17 predicted proteins | sample YL17G05_15_MG_FD_203695 | JGI IMG/M metagenome (GOLD analysis project Ga0315277, IMG submission 203695) | Sediment microbial communities from Yellowstone Lake, YNP, Wyoming, USA - YL17G05_15 | ecosystem: Environmental > Aquatic > Freshwater > Lake > Sediment | place: USA: Wyoming | collected...
GTCAGGAATGTGCAACGGCGATTCAATGCATCACACAGTTTGCTTTTTTTGGGAATCAATGGAGGGGAATTGTATCAGCTTGTTCCATGACTCCCGCCTGCTGTGATAAGAGTGGTAGGCAACTTATTAATAGGGTGGGGATAGACACATACTTCGGCTCCGTAAACCTTCTTGATATTCGGCGCTGTGAGTATGTCGAGTGGCGTGCCTTCAGCGTAAACTCTCCCTCCATTGAGCATGACCATCCAATCGCAGTATTGGGCAGCAAGGTTCAAATCATGTAAAGCGATGATGACAGTCAAACTTTGCTCCAGGCAAAGGCTCTTGACCAGATTGAGAATCTCGACTTGATGGTTTATATCCAGATTGGCAGTGGGCTCGTCAAGGAGCATTGCCTTGGGCTGCTGGGTTAGTGCCCGAGCGATAATAAGCCTCTGTCTCTCTCCTCCTGAGAGCTCACTTACTCTGCGCTCAGCGAAGGACTGGGTATGCGTTGCCTCCATGGCTTGCCAGGCGATGGCCAGGTCCTTTCCTCCCTCGTAGCGAAGAAGTCCGAGATGAGGCGTCCGTCCCATAAGCACCACTTCAAAAGCAGTGAAAGCCCCGGGCAAGGCCGGGCTTTGCGGCACTGTGGCAACAAGGCGAGCCAGTTCATCGCGCTTAATAGTTTTTATATCACGGCCGTCAATTGAGATACGTCCGGAGAATAGGTCTATTACCCGGGTCATTCCCTTGATTAATGTTGACTTTCCCGAGCCATTGGGGCCGACCAGCCCCAGTATTTGGCCGGGCCTGGCCTGCATACTTACATTATGTAAGATGGCTCGATGGTCGTAGCCCAGGCTGACATTGTCCAGCTCAATCATGGTTTCTTATCCTTTTAGAAGAAAGCCAGCCCCTTCCTTCTCCGCAATAGATAAAGGAAGAAAGGTGCTCCACAGAAAGCAGTAATTATTCCTACCGGAATCTCCGTAGGAGGCATTATGGTACGGGCTAAAGTATCGGCCAGGATGAGGAAGATGGCGCCGACCAGCGTGGATAGAGGGAGCAAAAACCGGTAGTCCGGCCCCCAAATAAGCCTTACTGCATGAGGGATGAGTATGCCGACGAAACCGATAAGGCCGGTGAAGCAAATCGCTGAGGAGGTAATAAGGGTGGCAGCCGCCAATAGTATGAGCTTGACCCTTTCCACATTGATACCCAGTTGTTGGGCTTGCTCTTCGTCAAGTTGCATGACATTGAGCGGTCGGGCATGAATCCAGATGACGACCAGGCCGGCTAATACACAAGGGAGGACCGTCCACACCTCAGACCATTTAGTTAAGTAAAGTCCACCCAGCAGCCAAAATACAATCCCATGTAGTTCTTCACCGGAAACGGTCATGAGATAGGAGGTGATGGAGGCCAGAAGAGCACTTATAGCGACTCCAGCCAGGATAAGCGTGGTGGCAGGCAGGGTTTTGCCGACACGAGCCAGCGAATAGACCACAGCCACGGCGCCTACGGCGCCAATGAAGGCAAATAATGGCACGGCTCCGAAAGCCATCCAGGCTAATGTGAAAGGAGTAAGCATGGCAATGGTTGCCCCCAGTCCCGCTCCGGAGGCCACGCCTAAGAGATAGGGGTCGGCTAGTGGATTGCGGAACAGTCCTTGATAAGTAGCTCCGGCTACTGCCAGGGCGGCTCCTACTAGACCGGCCAGCAGGATGCGGGGCAGCCGGATATCTATAATTATCGTTTTCAGAATTTCCAGGCTCAACGGCGTCCCGTAAATTTCGGGAGAAGAAGGGGTGATATGAACAAAGGGCAGTTGGGAAAGGAGGACTTGAAAAGTAGTGGTAAAAGGTATATGAACGCTTCCCAAAGTAGTGGCAAACACGACTACCACTACCAGCAATGCAGCAAGCCCTAGTAATGAATAAACTCTACTTTGCCAGCGAATGGCAAAAGGAATAACGGGCTCAGTAAATACCTCAGATGCAGTACGTGCCATGGTTAAATTCTAAATCCGAAATTTCAAACTCTAAACAATCTCTAACAAAAATTAAAAATTAAAGGTAAAAAATTGAAATTACAATTCAAAATGCAAAAAGGCCTTACTAAACTGATTTTTGAATTTTGCTTTGTCACTTTGCATTTTTATTTTTCCCTTTTGATTTTCTCTTAGTATTCAATGCCTTCCCGGCCTTTTATTCCTTGACTATAAGGATGCTTCACTTCCCTCACCTCGCTGACCAGATCTGCCTTTTCTATAATCTTTTCTGTGACGCCCCGACCGGTTAAGACAAGCTCTAACTTTTCTGGCTTTGCCTCCAAAAGAGAAAGGACCTCTTTCTCTTTCAGAAAGCCGTCGCGCACGGCAATGTTTATCTCATCCAGAATCAGCATATCCCAGGATGGGTCCTGGAAAAGCTCCTTAATGAATCCCAGACCCTTGGAGCATTCCTGGCAGACATCGTCAGGATTCAGTTCCTTGTAGAAGTGAGGATGTTTCTTAGCGAAAAGGAAAGTCTTTACCCCCAGCTTTTTCAGGGATTTATATTCACCGTACCCGAATGCCTCAGGGTCTTTAAAAAAAGAGACAAAGCCGACCTTGAAACCGTGCCCGGCAGCGCGGGCCGCCTGACCGATAGCGGCAGTGGACTTTCCTTTGCCGGCCCCGGTATAAACTTGAATTAAGCCTTTCTTTTTCATCTCAGCTCCCTTTATTGTAACTCAGCCGAGATTTCCCAGAACCATACGTTGTCTCTTTTTTTGCTTTCACCCCTGGTAACCTTGAGCGTTTTCCTGAAAATGGGCCCCTCGGTAACGAAGGTGTGATATTCGCCATTTTCACCACAGGGATGGGAGCCAAGTTTGCTAATTTGCCTTACCAAAGCTTTATCAAGAACTTTTCCCAGGAAGGTCTCATCTAATCTGGTGGCGACCACTATAGCTTTGAATTTCAATTTAAGTAATTCTTCAATCAGCTCTTGTGGCTTTATCCCCCAGAGGGGCAAAAACGCCTTTATCCCGACCTCACTACATACCCTCTCCACCCATTCCCGATGCTCTTCTAAGTCCATATCGCCGAACACGCCCCCTTCAATACCTTTATTCCGGAGTTCCCCGACAACCTTCTTAAAGTTCTCTTCATAATTTTCCCAGGACGTTTTCACCTGGATGAGAGGGATGCCAATGGCTTCTGCTTGTAAAGCTACAACACTGGCTTTAATCCCATGGGACCTCGACCTTTCACCATCTTCGGAGATGAAGTTGAGCAGATATAGGACTTCGTGCCCCTGTGAAATTGCCTTATACGTCGCCAGGGCACATTCCTTACCCCCGCTCCAAGAAGAAAAAACCTTCAATTAGCTGCCCCCAGGCTCCCCAAATATCTCGGGGTGAATGAAATGGGCAAACCACTCTAAGCCCTCGACCAGTCTGGGACCCGGGCGTTGAACTAAGTCATCATCACACGTGTAGACGCTACCGCTTTGTCTGGCGGCGGTAACCTCAAGTTCAGTTGAGTTCATTGCCCACTCATATACGCCTGGCCATGAGCTTGTGATAATTATTTCGGGGTCGCGGGCAATAACCTCTTCAATTGAAATCATCGTATAACCGGTGATATTTTGACAGATGTTCACCCCGCCTGCTTTTTCAATTAGCTCGTGGATGAAAGTCCCTGAGCCAGCAGTCCACAGATCTTGGCTGATTAGATAAAAAACCTTTGGTCTTTCTTCCAATTCCGAGGTTACATTAGTTACTGCTTGAATCCTATTTTCCATTTCGGATGTAAGTGCCTGGGCCTCCACTTCCTTATCGGTTATTTCTCCTATTCTTCTAATATCATTAAGCAAGTCATCTAAATCAGTAGTCTTTATACCGAATACTGTCAGCCCCAGCCCCGCCAAAGTATAGACAACCTCTATAGGGTTACCATACCCAGCCAGTATGAGGTCAGGGTTAAGGGCAACTATCTTCTCTATGTCAGGGTTGGCATATCCCCCTACTTTTGTCTTGTTCTGAGCTTCCGGAGGATAATTGCACCAATCTGTTACTCCCACCACCTTATCCCCCAGGCCCAGGGCAAACAAAATCTCGGTGTTGGAGGGAGCCAGGGAGATGATTCTTTGAGGTGTTCCGTTAATGGCGACCAGTCTGCCCAGATCATCAAATACATAATTTATTACTGGTGTCTGCTCACTGGGGCTGCAGGCTGTCAGGATAAGAGCTAGGCTCAAAAGCGCCGCAAGGAACCAGTTTATGCCGTGGGCAAGGATTTGCTTACAGAATCTTTTCGTGCGACTCATTTTTGCCTATTCTACGCAAAATTACTTTATTTTATACAAGTGCACTTGTTTTCACATTTTAAATATTGACGGATAAAATGTCAAGGGATTTTAGGGGTTATTTTGAGAAAATTTTGCAGTGCAGAAAGATATGCGATTAGGAGAGATAGAGTATTGCCTATCCTTTTCTCAGGTCAACAATCTCGTAATCTAGGTTCTCCTCTTCCAATCTCGGTACCAAAATTGGAACCTTGTCCTCACTACAGACAACAAGGGAGGATAGGCCGCAATAAGCTGCTTCTATGGCTGCTTCTCGGACACCATGAACGTAATCAGGCTTTATACCTATTTGTCTCAATACTACCAGAGCTTCCGTACCCAGTGCTCCCACCAGCCTTGCTTTCTTTACTTCCTTTTCCAATCGGGCCAGGTTGGTGCTCCTGGACCCTCCATCCTGCACATTGGGTACCTTGCCTATCATTACTTTAGCTGGCTCAAGTTTTATTACCCCTTCAATGTTGCGGATGCCAACATCCTGTCCTTTTTTAGCTTCAGTTACAGTTATTCCTTTAGCCCCTTTGCCCCTAACGGCGTTGGAGGCGAAGAGCAGGCCATCCTTCATATATAGCGATGCTGGTTGACCAGCGGATAAGTCGCTGTCAGCTATGGCCGTGGTGGTTGATATATCGGCCACGGCTTTGCTCACAAACCAGGCGTAACTATGTAGCTGCCGGGACATCTGCAAAATCCAATCCACGCCTTCCTTGGTTACCTTATATCTGGAGCGACCCTGGGAGTTCAGCCAGCCGTCCTTTATCAATTCCCTTATGTATTCGGAAACTGCCTGTGAAGTGATGCCCAATCTTGGGGCGATGTCTTTCTGCTGTATGTTAGGCTGATGTGCTGCTATTTCCACCATTATCTGAAACTTAGTAGCCAGATTTTTGCTCTGTAGTATCTGTGCCATGTCATGTATTATATCACTTACCAACCGAGTTATAGCTAACTACATAAATCGTTATAGTGATCCCCTCAAAAACTATTGACAATTTCTTGGATAGCGGTATAATACCATCCATAAAAGTAGTCCCCACAGGAAATAATATTTCAAGACCAATATAGACTTGGTGGTCAAGTATGTGTCAGAGAATTGTCTTGGTTCTCTCCGTGGTCAGTTCAGCACATAGCGAATGATGAGAGCATCCCCAGCGTTTATCAAGGGACGGGGATAAATATAAAAGAATGATAAGGGAGGCACGTCAATGAAAAATAGAAGAATGCTCCTAATAGCTCTGTTTTCCATGGTTCTGCTCTTCAGCCTTATTCTTCCTGCGTCGGCAGCAGGAGCTCCGACAACTGTACCTCTGCCAGATGAGTATTCTATTAATCATTCTATGGTAAATAGCCGGAGCCTCGCTTCTGCAGTGTCCCTGAATACGTCTGTGGGATATACAAAACCCATGGTTGCCGCAGGCTTCGAGCACACGGTGGGGCTTAAGTCTGATGGCACCGTGGTTGCTGTGGGAATGGACTACTACGGAAAGTGGGATGTAGGCGACTGGACAGACATCATCCAGATCGCCGCGGGATACGAGCACATCGTGGGGCTTAAGTCCGATGGCACCGTAGTTGCTGTGGGATGGAACTTCATGGAGCAGTGCGATGTTGCCGACTGGACGGACATCGTCCAGGTCGCCGCCGGCTACGGGCACACGGTGGGGCTTAAGTCCGATGGAACCGTAGTCGCCGTGGGAGGTAACTCCGAAGGGCAGTTGAATGTTGGTAACTGGACGAGCATCGTGCAGGTTGCCGCAGGCGTCTATCACACGGTGGGGCTTAAGTCCGATGGAACCGTGGTCGCCGTGGGAGGTAACTCCGAAGGGCAGTTGAATGTTGGTAACTGGACGAGCATCGTGCAGGTTGCCGCAGGCGTCTATCACACGGTGGGGCTTAAGTCCGACGGCACTGTGGTCGCTGTGGGAGGAAATGGCTTCGGGTGTTGTAATGTCGGCAACTGGACGGATATTATCCAAGTCGGCGCGGGTTTGGGTGAAGGGTACAGTCACACGGTGGGGCTTAAGGCCGATGGTACCGTGGTCGCCGTGGGCTACAACCAGTTCGGGCAGTTGAATGTCGGCGGCTGGACAGACATCGTCCAGGTCGCCGCAGGCGGTAGTCACACGGTGGGGCTTAAGGCCGACGGAACCGTGGTCGCCGTGGGATGGTGCTACTATGGGCAGTTGAATGTCGGCGGCTGGACGGACATTGTCCAAGTCTCCGCAGGCCACTTGCACACCGTGGGGCTTAAGGTTGATGACACAGTGGTCGCCGTGGGATGGAACTACTATGGACAGTGCGATGTCGGCGGCTGGGGAAACATCACCCAGATCGCCGCAGGCTACGAGCACACAGTGGGGCTTAAGTCCGACGGCACCGTGGTCACTGTGGGAGTTGATGACTACGGGCAGTGTAATGTCGGCAACTGGACGGATATTATCCAAATCGCCGCAAGCGGCTATAACACCGTGGGGCTTAAGGCTGATGGCATTGTGGTCGCCGTGGGATGGAACTACTACGGGCAGTGCGAAGTCGGCAACTGGACTGGCATCGTCCAGGTCGCCGCATGCGCCGGGCAAACGGTGGGGCTTAAGGCCGATGGCACCGTGGTCGCCGTGGGGGACGACTCCCAAGGCCGGTACAATGTCACCGGCTGGACGAACATCGTCCAGGTTGCTGGCTGGTATCACACGGTGGGGCTTAGGGCCGACGGCACTGTGGTCGCCGTGGGATACAACTACTACGGACAGTGCGACGTAGGTGACTGGGAGAATATCACCCAGATCGCCTCAGGCCGCGACCACACAGTGGGACTTAAGGCCGACGGCACTGTGGTCGCCGTGGGGGATAACTACAACGGGCAGTGCGATGTCGGCGGCTGGACGGGCATCATCAAGGTCGCCGCAGGCGAGGGTTATACCGTGGGGCTTAAAACCGACGGCACCGTGGTCGCCGCAGGTCCTGAGATTGAGCTTGCCAAGATTATCCTTTTGATTAAAGCTAGCCTGCACAGCCCAGCTGAGCTCAGGGTTTACGATTCACAAGGTCACGTGACGGGGTTAATTGACAGCGAAGTACGTAACGAAATTCCATGGGCTACATTTAACCAAGAGGATGAAAGTATTACCATTCTATACGGGTTTGATGCATACTTCTACGAGGTTGCGGGCATTAGCAGTGGTAGCTATGGATTGACTGTGAACATGATTGACCAAGGACAAACAACGGGCACATTCACCGCCACTAATATTCCCATCACACCCGGTGCAATCCACCGATATTACTTCGACTGGAGTGCCCTCTCCCAGGGTAAAAAGGGTATTACTGTAGATGTGGACTCCGATGGAGATGGCATTATCGACTACACCTTGACAGTAGGCAACGTGCTTACTGGTGATGAGTTCACGCCACGGTCAGGGTTTTGCTTCATTGCCACCGCAGCCTACGGCACACCTATGGCTAAGGAAGTGCAAACTCTGCGCGAGTTCAGAGATAAATATCTGCTCACCAACCCAGTAGGACGAGCCTTGGTAGATTTCTACTACAGGGTCAGCCCACCGATAGCTGAGTTCATAACTGAGCATCCTATCCTCAAGCCGATAGTGAGAGCTGGCTTGGTGCCTGCTGTGGCTATGAGCACCATAGCCGTCAACACGACTCCCGCCGAGAAGGCAACCATAGTAGTCTTGTTGGTGCTGGTGTCGGTGGCAGTGGCTATATGGGCAACCAGGCGGCGAGGCAGGGGTTCAGAGTGTACCTGAGAGTAGAATCCACCCTCACCTAAATCCTCTCCCGTCGAGGGAGAGGGTTCTATGTGAAATTGCGCCGAGGACTATAGACTAGCGAGCTGGGGCAGATACCTCTCAATATGCACCTATCGCAGCGAGGCTGCCGGGCGTGGCATATCCGCCGGCCATGCTCTATCATGTGGACGTGGAATTGATATACCCTTGAGGGCGGGATCTGCTCCTGAAGCAAGGTAGCTGCTCTGTCTACGTACACACTGGAATCAACTAGTCCTAATCGTTTAGCTACCCGGAAAACATGGGTATCCACGGGTAGGGATGGCTTCCCCAACGAAAAAAGCAGTACACAACTGGCTGTCTTATGTCCTACCCCAGGCAGCCGCATTAAGTAGTCTTCAGCTTGAGCCATAGTCTTCGATTTGAGGGAATCCAGGCTGATACGACCCTGTTCCTCTTCAATCTGCTCCAGTACGTGCTTGATTCTGACGGCCTTGATTTGGAATAACCCCCCGCACTGAATGGCCCGGGCGATATGTTCTGCTGGAGCCGAGGCTACAGCTTCCCAGCTACTGAAGTTAGCTTTAAGCGAGACAAAAGCTCTCCCCGAATTGGCATCCGAGGTATTTTGGGACAGTATGGTTCCTATGAGCACATCCATAGGGTCCCTGTCCGCATGCCACTGGCAAGGGCCATATTCCTGTTCTAAGAGCTTGATGACTTCTTTAATAGCCACGGACTCAAAAATATCATGTCGCGCCTCTTGATGCAAAGATGACTCCTTTCTCTGTCATTGCGAGGAGCATAGCGACGAAGCAATCTTGGCGGTGTTGTTGGGAAGAGATTGCCACGCCCCGACAAGTCGGGGCTCGCAATGACGAAAAGCGAAGGGCTCCGATTCCATCGGAGCAACTGCAAAGATGTAGAACATTTGCAGCAACCTCGGTGAATCAGATAAGATAAGCATTTCCAAAACGGGAGACGAATATGACCCTTGTAGAGAAGATATTAGCTAAAAAAGCCGGGAAGAAAGTTGTGAGGCCAAACCAGATAGTTGAGGTCTCTGTGGACCTGGCTATGATACACGATGCGTTAGGTGCGCATACGATTGCCAGGTTTAGGGAATTAGGCGTGGAAAAGGTCTGGGATCCCGCCAGAATAGTAGTAGTGCTGGACCACTATGTGCCCAACAAAGACATCGATACTGCCAAAAAGTGTCTTAATATAAAGAAATTTGTCCTCGAGCAAGGTATAGAAAACTACTACGAAGTTGGGAAGGGAGGCATAGCTCACCAGGTGCTTGTAGAGAAGGGGCATGTGCTGCCGGGGACTACTCTTGTTGCTGTGGATAGTCATACCACGACATCGGGTGTAATGGGGGCTTTTGCCACCGGGATTGGTGTTGATGAGATGGCTGTGGTCTTTAAAACGGGCAGGTTATGGGAGCGGGTTCCGGGGACTATCAGGATAAATGTTGAGGGCAAGCTCAAGCCTCCAATTGCGTCGAAGGACTTGATGCTTTTTATATTGAAAAAGTTAGGGGTAAGCGGCGCCTTGTTTAAGTCTCTTCAATATACGGGCTCGACCATCAGTCAAATGAGCATCGAGGGCCGTATGGTATTAACCAATATGGCAATAGAGTCAGGTGCCACTAATGGAATCATCGAGCCTGACCAGAAGGTAGTGGATTTTCTCAAGGCCAGGACCAGCCACTCTTTCGAGCTTATTCAGAGCGACCCGGATGCGGAGTATGCGGAAACACTGGAGTTTCACGCTGATGATATTAAGGAGCCCATGGTTGCCGTGCCCCCGAAGCCGTCCAATGCTGTGGGAGTTACTGAGGTTGAAGGGACTAGAATCGACCAAGCGTTCATAGGCTCGTGCACCAATGGACGCCTGGAAGACCTCAGGATTGCTGCCAAGATACTCAAAGGTCGGAAGGTGGATAAGTTTACCAAGGTTATCGTCATACCAGCCTCGCAGGAGGTCCTTAAAGCCGCTCTGGCAGAGGGGTTAATAGCGACATTTGTGGAGGCCGGGGCTGTGGTCGGTCCACCCACTTGTGGTCCGTGTATGGAAGCGCATATGGGCATACTGGGACCGGGTGAGGTTTGCATAAGTACGGCGAATCGTAACTTTCAGGGCCGGGTAGGAGATGTGACTGCCAAAATATACCTGGCGTCACCAGCGACCGTGGCAGCTTCGGCGTTGAAAGGCAAAATAAGTGACCCACGGGAGTTTTTCTAGGAGGCATAACATAAATGGAACTCAAAGGCCGGGTCTGGAAGTTTGGTAAGGATGTTGACACCGATGAACTCTTTGCCGGAAGGTTTATCATGGGTGGTGATGAAACGAGCCAGAGTCAATATCGAGAGTTCATCGCCAGAAGCGGGCTAAGCGATGTCGGGCATCGTGAGAATGTGCCCAGGGATTTCCTCACCAAGGTTGCGAAGGGGGACATTATAGTTGCCGAAGAGAACTTTGGCATTGGCTCAAGCAGGCAGCAGGCTGCGGAAACTCTGAAGTTTAAGGGTGTCCAGGCTGTAGTTGCCGACTCAATCCACAGGATATTTTTCAGGAACTTCTGGAACCTCGGCTGTCCGGCCATAGATTTGCCAGGAATTTCCGCTGAATTTAAGACCGGGCATGAGATAGTAATTAACCTGAGGCGGGGGACTATCAGGAACCTCACTACGGGCAAGGAGTTTGAGTTTCACCTGATCATTCCAGCGTGGTTTATAGATATGGTGGAAGCTGGGGGGCTGATTCCCTACCATAAATCCCTGAAATCTTAAATTCTGCGGTTGACTATAATTATTTCTGCCGCTCTGGTTACACTTATACTCCTCCGAAATTTATGATAGTGTATCCTGTAAAATTCGATGCACAAAGTAGTTTGGGATATGGACCCCGGTATCGATGATGCCCTGGCTTTAATTCTGGCGTTAAAATCGCCTGAAGTCCAAGTTCTGGGCATCACCACGGTGGCAGGCAATGCTCCTGTGGAGATGGCCAGCGCTAACGCTCGCCGGGTATTGGAATACTTGAACGCCGAGAGCATCCCGGTAGCGATGGGGGCATCACACCCTTTGGACCGCCCTTTAGAAGATGCCTTAAGCTACCATGGCCCAGATGGTCTAGGCAACTGTGACTTGCCTCCTCCCAATCTGCCGCTGTATCCGGCTAAAGCCTGGGATTTTCTTGCCCGGTCGGTTTTGGATGCTCCTGGTGAAGTCGCTCTGGTAGCCACGGGGCCCCTAACCAATGTGGCTTATGCCTTTGAGCTTCATCCCGAATTGCCTGGACTTTTAGCCAGGCTGGTTCTCATGGGAGGCGCTTATAGTCTTATGCCCTATGGCACAGGAGGGAATCGCACTCCCTTTGCCGAGTTCAATATCTGGCAGGACCCTGAAGCTGCTCATATAGTATTCAACTCCGGGGCGGACATCTTCGCTGTGGGGCTGGATGTAACCATGGACCCTGCGGCTTGCTTGAATAGACAACATCTGGAGCAAATTAAGACCAGGCATACACCGACTGCACATCTGGTAGCCCAACTGGTAGAATACGAGGTAAAATACCATGGATGCTGTAGAATGCATGACCCGCTAGCTTTGGCAACGTTGCTGGATGCTTCTTTGCTCGATTTTAAATTGGCAAAGATAAAAGTAGTTAAAGGAAATGACTGGGATAGAGGGGTTACTCGTATCTTGCCCTCTGATAACTCTCAGTTGATACACGTAGCCTCGGCTGTGGACGGGCCTCGCTTTCTAAAGCTATTTTTATCGCGCATACTGGAGGAGTAAGATGGTCAGCTTGGTAGTATGTGGCGCCATAAACTGGGATATTGGCTGCTTCGTGGAGCGGCTGCCAGTGCCCGGTGAAGAGGTTACTGCGGAACATATCACCCGGGTGTCGGGAGGGACGGGGGGCAATGTTGCTGTGGCGGCAGCGCGGATCTTGGGGGCTAAGGAGGTTGCCCTGATAGGCGCTCTGGGAAGGGACGACATTGCTCGCCAGCAAATTGCCATATTGGAGGACGAGGGAGTCATCACCACAGGAATCCACCAGATTGCAGGAGAAGAATCGGGGCAGGCTTATATTATGATTGACCAGACGGGAGAGAATATTATTGCTAGCCATCTGGGGGCGAATGCCAAGCTTGGTCTAAAACACTTGAAAAAGGTAGATGTCAAGCAACAACTACGGGAATGTCGAGGCATAGTCCTTACCGACCCGCCTTTAGAGGTGGCAAAAGGGCTAATAAACTTGGCAAAGCGGCATGACATCCCCGTGTTGTGGGACCCGGGAATTCTGATAAATCCAAATCGAGAAGCATTGCTCTCTCTTGCTAAAGAAGCCGAAGTCATCTTCTTAAATGAAACAGAGGCGAGTGCTATGCTGGGAACTTCTGAGTTAAAGACGAGCTTCCAGAAGCTGAAAAAGCTGGGATTCGGCAATCACGCGGTGCTCAAACTTGGTTCACAGGGGGCAGTCATGCTTGCCCCGGCTAGCAGTACGGGGATCGAAATTCCTGCCTTGCCTCTCAAGGAACTCGGGCTAAGTGTGATTAACACAGTGGGTTGTGGAGACGTCTTCGCTGGGGTCTTTGCTGCCTATCATGTTATGGGGGCTGATCTGCGAGAATCGCTTATCATGGCTAGCGCTGCTGCAGGTCTTAACGCCACCCGACCTGAAACCAGAGGCAGCCCCAACCGGGCTAATTTAGAGGAAGTGGCAGACCGCAGCCGCAATCTGGGCTTTGTGGTTCGAGAGCGCAAGCTGATTTGAAACACCCGCCGTCTTGAAGGGTTTCATACTTTATGACATCAACCACCAGCTCCCATTTGGCTATTTTTTGCAACCTCAACGACTTTATTTTTGCTCCTGAGGCCACTGAGAATCCTGACCTGGCTTTGGGGAACGCCGAAATGCTCTGCCAGTAATTTGATGGCTGCCTGGTTGGCCTTGCCTTCCTTGGGCGGCTCTTTAACCTTGACTATAAAGCTATCGCCTTCCTGACTGACTTCTTCGGTTTTGGAATTGGGCTTTACCTTAACTTGGATTTTCATCCATCACCTCTCCCCATATTCCCTGGTTACGAAATTCTACCAGTTTAACAGGTGTTATCTCATTGCTCAGGGGTTTTTCGCTATGAGCGAATACCCGGATATAGTTGCTGGTCAGCCCTGAATATATGCCGCTTCCGGGGCTGGTTTCCTGTTCCCACAAAACCGGCATAGTTTGCCCCAGGAACTGCTCGCAGAAGCGGCGCCGGGAGCTTCGAGGTAGCTCTAGCATACGCTGGTTGCGCTCTTGTTTAACTTTGTCTTTTATCTGCTTGGGCATCCTGGCTGCCGCTGTCTCAAGGCGGGGTGAGAAGGGGAAGACATGGATGTTAGCGAAACCAGCTTGTTGGCAAAAAGAGTAGCTCTGTTCAAACTCTTCATCGCTTTCCCCGGGGAAACCAACCATGATATCTGTTGTGATGGCTACCTCTGGTATCATTTCTTTAATCAAATTTACTGTTCTGTGATATTGGTCCAGAGAGTAGCTCCTCCTCATCCTTTCTAGCACAGTCTCACTGCCACTTTGTAGCGCTAGGTGGAAATGTCGACAAAGCCTTTCATCATGCCACAAAGTGAGAAGTTCAGAAGATATTTCTGAAGGCTGTAAAGACGAGAGACGTAATCGCTCGATGCCCGTGTCGTGGAGAATACGCTGGACCAAATCTCTGAGGTCAGTGCTAGATCCTTCGCTAGCGCTCAGGACAGCGTCTTTATAGCTGCCAACTTTTGTCCCGGTGAGAACAACTTCTTTGTAACCCAGGGCCACTTTTTGCTTCACTTCGTCAATTATCTGAGAAGCGGGCAAGGAATATTCACGAGGTCTTACTTTGGGCACAATGCAATATGCGCAGGGGCCATGACAGCCATCTTGAATCTTTATCAGGCTACGAGTCCTAACGGTGGCAGCAAGCACCTGGGATTGTTTTGCTTCACCCTCATCGAGTACTCTTTCTTCAAGGGAGAGTGCCTGGATGATGGCAAGCAGGTGCTGTTTCACTGTGTTATCAACTACGAGGTCAGCAAGCTGAGCTAGCTCTTGATGACTTCTTTGGGCATAGCAGCCAGTGGCGATAATTAGGGCTCGGGGATTTCTTCGCCTGGTCATCCTGAGCCAGTGGCGTGACTTGCGGTCGGCAATGTGGGTGACTGTGCAAGTATTAGCAATATAAATATCTGCCACATCATTCGGCGATACAAGTTGAAACCCCGACTGGCTAAATTGGCTGGCTAGGGACTCTGTTTCCGCCTGATTGAGTTTGCAACCTAATGTGTAGAAAGCCACCCTCATTGATATGGATTATATTTATTGTCTGGCTGAGTGGTCAAATTGCTCTTAATCCGTGGGTTTGCTGATTAGGAAGCCTCACTTGTCATTGCGAGGAGCCGCAGGCGACGTGGCAATCTCTAAAAAGAGTGTGAGATTGCTTCGCCCTGATAAATCGGGACTCGCAACGACATTTTGTTAAAGCCTTTCCTGTGATATAGTTAGCGATTCTGACCAGAGGTATTAAGCTGAAGTATGAAATTGAATAAACTGGCTCGGTGGAAAATCCTGCCTCCAGTGCCAGACGAATACTTAAATGCTTCTGACCTTCCTCCTCTAGTTGCTCAACTTCTCTACAATCGTGGTATTAAACTGGAAGATATTGATCCTTTTTTGTCTACTGACCGTGGGCTGGAAGGTAATCCCTTTCTCCTTCCTGATATATCACAGGCTGTAAGCAGGGTCTATAAAGCCGTGCTTGCCCGGGAAAAGATTGCCGTCTATGGTGACTTTGACGTTGACGGCGTCACAGCCATAGTTATTCTTGTCGAGGGACTGTCAAGACTTGGTGCTGAAATTATTCCCTACATTCCTGACCGCATCAACGAGGGCCACGGATTAAAGATTTCAGCGCTGGAGAAGCTTAAGGCCCAGGGAGTTAGTTTAGTCATCACTGTTGATTGTGGCGTAACTGACCTTAAAGAGGTGAAACAAGCTCAAGACATGGGGATGGATATGATTATCACCGACCATCACATGCCGTTAAGAAGCCTGCCTCGAGCCGTAGCTGTAGTTGACCCGAAACGTAAGGATTCAATGTACCCCTTTTTGGATCTGGCCGGTGCTGGCGTTGCCTTTAAGCTTCTGCAAGCACTATTCCATAAGGATAGCCGTGAGAAATGGCTAACCAGATTGCTGGACTTAGTGGTTTTGGCCACCGTTACCGATTTAGTTACCCTCGTTGGTGAGAATCGCTATCTGGTGAAGGAAGGGCTGAGAGAGCTTAATAATAGCTCCCGCGTGGGAATTCAAGAAATGGTTAAATTGGCCGAGCTGAAGCCGGGTGAACTTGATGCTGAAGATATCTCCTGGGTACTGGGGCCTCGCCTCAACGCTGCTGGCAGGATGAACAATGCCTCCACCAGTTACCAGCTACTCACCACTCAGTCATCAGAAGAAGCTCGCCTACTAGCTTTGGAGCTAGAGGGGAAAAATGCCGAGCGGCAAAAATTAACCAGTGAAGTATTACGTCGGGCGAGGGAGAAACTAGCCGCCAAACTACACCTGCCGGTGCTTATAGAAGGCGACGAAAGCTACTCCATTGGTGTTATCGGGCTTGTTGCCAGCAAGCTCGTAGATGAATTTTATAAGCCTGCTATCATCATCAATCTGGGTCCGGAGCTATGTCAAGGTAGCTGTCGCAGCATAACCGAGTTCGATATTGTATCTGCTTTAGCAGAATGCCATGACTTGCTTACCGCCTTTGGTGGCCATCCCTTAGCTGCTGGCTTCACCGTAGCGCGCCGAAATTTGGCTCAGCTAGAGCAAAGGCTTGTGAAATTAGCTACGGACAAATTGGGTCATCTTGAACTTCACCCGGAACTAGTGATTGATGCCGAGCTTCCTTTAGCTGTTCTTGCTGGAGATACCTTTAACCTTATCCAAAAATTGAGCCCTTTCGGTCGGGGCAACCCGCAGCCGACTTTTCTCACTCGGCAGGTCGAGGTAATCGAGTGTCGTAACTTCGGCAACCAGAGCGAGTGGCTGAGACTAAAACTCAAACAAGGAAATGTAACCTGGCAAGCTGTAGATTTTGAGTCGCAGAAAAAACGTGAGGAAGTTCCGTCTCACATAGATATTGTGTATAACCTGGAAAAAAGCCGCTGGAATGGAGAAGAGGTGCTAAGACTTAATCTTCTCGACTTTGCTCCGGCTCAGCTTCGTTAGCAAGCTCGGTCACCAAGGCCTGTTTTTTGAATAGGCGCATTCTGATAATAAGCCAGGGCAAGAATACCGCCAATATAGCTAAGTCAAGAAATTGGGCTTGACGAAGCCCCCAGAGCACTGGTACGTCAGTGCGGAGAAACCTGATGCCAAAATCACCGGCGACAAAAAGGCAAAAGAAAAAGAACAAAAGACTGCCTTCGGGTTTAAGTTTTCCCCGAAGTCGCCACACTATAGCAAAAACTATCAGATTCCATAATAAATGATAAACCTGAGTGGGGTAAATCGGCACCCCCCAATATTCAGGAGAGAGGGCATCCCGAGGAGTGTAAACCACAGCCAACGGGAAAAACTGAAACGGACTGGGCTGGCCAGTGCAGCAGCCGTTTAGGGTGCAACCAATCCTGCCTATGGCTAGAGCTAAAGGCGCCCCCACGGCAACGGCATCGCCTATGCTAAGTAGCATGGAGAAGCGCATTTTCGTCACCTTCATATAAATCAACGCTGTCACAACGATGCCGATAACCATCCCGTTTTGAGCAAGACCCTGAAAGCCGAAAATGTCTCGGGGGTTTGCTACGAAATGCGGCCAATCATAGATTACATATGCTAGCCGGCCTCCGACAATGCCGCCGATAATACAACAAAAGAAAAGACTGTAGAGATCACGCGTGATGCCTAGCCTTTTTGCTTCTCTGGGAATGGTAACTACCAGCATTGCAACCGCTATAGCTATAATAATCCCATACCACCGTATCTCGAGGGAGCCAATGGTGAAAGCAACCGGGTTTACGCTGATAGTGAGCATTTATCTTTTCCTTTCCATTTAAGAGAAAATAGCATTAACAAAGACCTCAGCATCAAAGGGAGCCATGTCCTGTAATTTTTCACCAGTACCAATATAAGAAATGGGTATATTTAACTCATTGCAGATGGCGAATATTATGCCGCCTCTGGCTGTGCCATCCAGCTTGGCTAGGAAAATATCGGTGACGTCCACAGCTTCGGTAAAATGTTTGGCCTGGGCCAGTCCATTTTGCCCTGTGGTAGCGTCCATTACTAGCAAAACTTGATGAGGAGCTGACGCATCGTGCTTAGCTACCACTCTCTTTATCTTCTTAAGTTCTTCCATGAGATTAAACTTGGTATGAAGGCGACCGGCAGTATCGATAATCACTGCTTGAGCATGGCGGCTATAGCCGGCCTGAACGGCATCATAGGCAACTGCTCCGGGGTCGCCGCCGGGTTGATGGGCGATGACTTCGGCACCTACTTTCCCTCCCCAGTGTTTAAGCTGCTCAATAGCTGCTGCCCGGAAAGTGTCTGCTGCCGCCAGGATAACTCGCTTTCCTTGCGAAGTGAAACCATAGGCCAGCTTAGCAATGCTCGTCGTCTTGCCCGAGCCATTCACGCCGACCACAAGTATAATCTGAGGAGATTCTTCCCCTTCACTTCGTTCAGGGTCAGAATGACAAGAAGCGGAGGGTCTTGATGAAGAGACGCTTAATAAACTTATCATCTCCTGTTTCAAAGCTTCCTGTATCTGAGATA
>Ga0315277_10004814_pt1 | contig 17900 bp, 15 predicted proteins | sample YL17G05_15_MG_FD_203695 | JGI IMG/M metagenome (GOLD analysis project Ga0315277, IMG submission 203695) | Sediment microbial communities from Yellowstone Lake, YNP, Wyoming, USA - YL17G05_15 | ecosystem: Environmental > Aquatic > Freshwater > Lake > Sediment | place: USA: Wyoming | collected...
CGCGGACAACGACGCAAGAAACGAGAAAGCACTGCTCCTGCTGCAGCCGTTGTGAGCTGTTTGCCCGAGCCCGAGCAGGACGACTTCCGGCGCCACTGCAAACGAGCCTGGGCTCGTCTGATTCGCAAAGTTTATCTCGCTGATCCCCTGACGTGTCCCAAATGTGCGGGCCAATTACGCATCAGCTTCATCGAAGATCCTGCGATCATCGAAAAGATCCTGCGTCACCTCAAGCTCTGCAATCCACCAACGCGACCGCCGCCACCCCGGGCTTCGGTAACCCTGGAAACAGATGCCGATCTTTTTGCCTGGGAAGCCGCGGGCCGGCTGTTTGACGGCATCGACTGAGGCGTTGGACACGTTGCCCTGAGAGTCATGCCGGAACAGAACCAGGCTGTCATGACAAAGGTGTGCCCGGCCGAAGACTGCAGAAGGGTGAGGAGAAGCGTCCCACAAGCTCGGGAGACGCTTCTCCTCACCCTTTGCGCCGATTTGCTCCCTCCGCCTTGGCAAAAGCCATTACGTCACCTGCCCGGCGGAACAATTCCGGGTGAGTTCCTCCTCAAACGCTGCTATCATGCGACTGCCTGGGAAAAGCGAACTACTATCTTTCTTCCATTGGGGCCGTTCCACGGGCGACTGAAACAATCCCAACTGAACTTCCGATCTCCGCATTCCGTGTCGTTGCATCGTCCCCTCCTGCAGTGGATGATGCGCCTGAGGTATCTGCCAGCAGCTGCCGGAGATCGGCCAGGGCCGCCATTGACACTCGAGGAAGAGCCTCCAGTCAAGCTGCCAAACACCGCACAGGATCGAACATCCAGGCTGGGATCTGTATGCAGAGACTTCCAGGAGGTTGCGAGACCGGCCGGCAGTGGTAATCGACGCCGGCGGGTCCACTGCGTGAGCCGCAGACTACCATCTCCTGACCATGCAGAGGGTGCCACTTGTATTGCATGCGGCGATCCTCAGTACTGTGCGGGTTTCTGGATATGGCTAACGAGCCTTTTTTTTCGCCCGTCGAGAACGGAGCCGACTGCCGAGCGATTTCGCGTGGATTTCAGAGCCACCAGCCCCGCCTTTGCCGACGCGATGGAAGCACTTTCCCACGCATGGGGCGCCGTAGGTCAATCGTCTGAAGCCAGTCTTGCCTTCGACACATGGCAGCGTTACCTTACTGTTACCTACGGCCAGCTTGGAGACCAGCAATCCGAAGACCTGCTCCGCCTTTTCCTGAAGCATACTTATCTCGCATCGCTTGCCCGTCTGCTAATCTGGGCATCGCTATCGAAAGGCAAAACAACCACTACGCTCCGCGAGACGGCAAAGGAGATTCTGTCGGGCCAGTTTTTCGAGGAGCAACGTATCGAGAACCTTGTCGAAGATGATTTCTTCCAATGGGTACACCGTGCGAAGGCAGAAACCATCCTTGCGCCGGTGTGGGAGCGTACGGTCTCGCAGCTCGAAACCTACGACCTCGCGCACCTAAACCAGGACGTACTCAAAGGCATCTATCAGGAACTCGTAGACCCGAGAGACCGCCACGACCTCGGTGAATACTACACGCCGGACTGGCTGTGCGAGCGCGTTGTTGCCGAACTCCTGCCCGCTGAGGGATTCGTTAGCATACTCGACCCTTCCTGTGGTTCCGGCAGTTTCCTGCGCGCCGCTATCACGCACCTTCTCGCCTCCAACCCACAAGGCAGCGACGCCATGCGACTCGGGCAGGTTCTTGAAAACGTCGTCGGCATTGACATCCACCCGCTTGCTGTGATCATTTCCAGAGCCACCTACCTGCTTGCTATCCGCTCCCTTGTGAAGGGCAGCAAACGCCCTATCCAGATACCCGTCTATTTGGCAGATTCGCTCTTCCTTCCAACCGAAGTGAGGCAGTACTCCATCGGTGATGCTCCCGGATTCGAAATCCGCTTCGGCGGAGACCGCAAGGTTTCCATTCCCGAAGAACTGGTAAAACGCCCCGAATTCTTCGATCCCGCCATCACCGCCGCTTCCCAAATCGCTGTTGACCATGCCGAAGCGGGAAAGGAGAGCCGCAAAACGCTTGCAGCTTACCTGCAAAAACTCGCCCCTCAGCTCGTCACCCACGATAAGGCCGACTCGATGATTGATGCCATCTGGAAATTCACTGCCGAGCTGAGTGACCTTATCAAGCGCAAGCAGAATTCCATCTGGGCATTCATCGTCCGCAACAGCTACCGCCCCGCCATGTTACGCGACCGCTTTGACTTCATCCTCGGCAATCCGCCGTGGCTCTCCTACCGATATATTGCCGACCCCGAGTATCAGGCCGAAATTAAAAAACGCGCCATCGACGATTACGCAATTGCTCCCACGCATCAGAAGCTCTTTACCCAGATGGAACTTGCCACCATTTTTCTAGCGCATACGCTCTCGACGTTTGCCCGCATTGGCGGCAAGCTCGGATTCGTAATGCCTTTGAGCGTCATTGCAGCCGACCAGCATCAGAACCTTCGCAGCCGACAATACAAAGCTCCCATCCGGCTTACCTCCTATTGGGACTTGTGCGCTGTTCGTCCGGTGTTCAATGTCCCGAGCTGTGTTCTGTTCGCACTGAAGGAAACCCAACCGCCGAGGCCGGTGCAAACCTACAGCCTGCCTGCCGTCGAATGGGCAGGCAACTTGCCGCAGCGTGACATTTCATGGCACGAGGCCGAACTGTTGCTCACTGCCACAGAAGCCACTGCTCGCCTCATCTATCTCGGCAGCGGCGACGCCCTCTCGACGAAGAAGGGAAGGACGTTTCCAAACAGGCCGAGCGAGTACGACAGTAGATTTCACCAGGGCGCGACGATTCTCCCGAGAAGCTTTTATTTCGTAAGTGTCGGAGACATGAGCGGCCCGATCGACCCCGACCGGCTTTACAGCGTCGAGACCGATCCCGATCAGGCTGAGGATGCCAAGCCCCCCTATGACACGGTGAAGATGAAAGGCTGGGTCGAGGGGAAGTTTATCTTTTCGACCGCACTCTCCCGGCACTTGCTGCCCTTCGCTCTTCTCAATCCGCCTGCTATCCTTCTGCCCTGCGAGACCGAGGGTAGTAGTCTCACTGTGCTGACTGCGGATGAGCTGCGCGACAGGGGACATCGCGAGTGTGCCAAATGGATGTACGAGGCCGAGAGCCTCTGGAATGCTGCCCGTAAGCAGAAGGCGCAACGGCAGACCGTGTATGAATGGCTCGACTATCACGGCAAGCTAACCGCGCAGAGTCTTGCACATCCATACCTCGTGCTCTACAACGCCGCAGGAACCAACATCTCCGCCGCCGTTGTTGACCGGCACAGCCTGCCCTTGCCCTTCGTTGTCGAACACAAGCTCTATTGGGCGGCATTCGAGGCTGAGGAAGAAGTCCATTATCTTGCCGCCATCTTGAATTCAAACGTTCCGAACGACGAGATTAAACCCTTCCAGTCCCTCGGCCTCATGGGTGAGCGTGACATCGAAAAGAAGGTGCTGGAGCTTCCCATCCCAGTCTTCGATGAGAAGAAGCCCTACCATCGCAAGCTGGCAAAACTAAGCGCCGAGGCACACGTCCAGGCCTCCCAGTTTATCGCGGCAGCCACCCTGCCTGATTCACTGGCAAAGAAGCGTGGAATGGTGCGCGAGGCGGTGAGCGGAACCATCCGGGAAATTAACGCCATCGTCGAAGCACTGCTTGCCCCCTGACCGAAGAATAGAGCCCCCTTGAATCACGGCGGGGGAGTACGCACCCTCAGGTTGACCGCCAAGCTCATGCTGGCCTCTAGAAGCTTGCGGAGATAAGATCGATCTTTGAGACGCTTTGCTCTCACCGGAGAAATACTATGGCCTATTGGCTCGACCTTTTTACAGGAACTACCTGGGATGAGTTCCAGAAAGCAGGGTCAGAAGTGTCAGGATTCCGCTCTCGCATGCAGCACGCTGTTGGTCGCATACAGAAAGAGGATGTCCTTCTATGCTATTTGACTGGCGTCATGCGGTGGGTGGGCACGCTCGAAGTGCTGGGACCCAGCAAGGACAAGAGTCCGATCTGGAAGGACGCAGACTTTCCCGTGCGGTTGGACGTCAAGCCCATTCTGATATTGAAGCCGGAGCACGGGGTTCCGATGGACGCGTTCGAGGGGAAGCTGGATTTCTACGCCGGACCGCAGCACAAGGGCAAGTTCAAGGGCTTCTTGCGCGGAAGCCCCGCGCTCTTCAAGCGCCAGTCTGACGGCGATCTCATTCTGGAGCGCTTGAAGGAAGCAGAGCGGGCACCGGTCAGCCGTCCGGTCGATCTGAAGAAGCTGGCGCGGAAACCGCTCTTTAAGACGGAGCGCAAGAAGGGAAAAACAACAGTTCCTGCAATCGTCAGCGTCCCAGGAACCGAAGAAGAACCCCCTGAGACAAGGACAATTGAGGAGGAAGTCACACCGGCAGCGGCTACTCAACACACTGAGATCCAATACCAACTGCTCAAGCTCGGCTCGGACATGGGGCTGAATGTCTGGGTTGCGAGAAACGACAGGTCGAAGAATTGGAAGGGAGAAACCCTTGGGCAGATAAAGGGGATGGTCGGCGAGCTGCCCACCCAATTCAACGAGGCGACTAACCGCACCATTGAACTGATCGACGTCCTCTGGTTGCGGGGTAACTCCATCGTCGCCGCGTTCGAGATCGAATGCACAAGCAGCATCTACTCTGGACTGCTAAGGATGAGCGACTTGCTGGCGCTACAGCCGAATATCGACATCCGGCTTTATATCGTCGCACCCGACGACCGGCGGGACAAGGTCGAGCAAGAACTGCTGCGCCCAACGTTTGCGCTGCGCGAACGCCCGCTGTCGGAGGTGTGTGGCTTCCTTCCGTTCTGCGGCCTGCTGGAAAAAACTGAGGGGATCAGGAAACTAGGTTTGGCAACATCCCTTAAGCCTGAGTTCCTGGAGAAGGCGGCCGAATTCTTCGGGGGAACGACGGAAAACGATTAGGCACCTGCAGCTGGCTGTGCCCGGAACTGTGCCGTTACAGCTAGTGCAAGAGCTTGCCAGAGCTATGGATGGGAGTAAGAAGGGCTTTTAAAATGTCAGATCTAAAGAAAGGTGTTACAGATAGCGTCACCGCCCAGCGAAGAGACGGCAACGTTTTCATCTTAGGAGCTGGGTTCTCCGCGCCTGCGGGCGCTCCACTCATTAGCAATTTCCTGGATCGAGCTAGAGAATTCTATGACAACCCCGCCAGCGAGTTGGATGCAGAGGAATGCAAACACTTCGAGCGCGTTTTTGATTTCAAGAGGAAGATGGCCCATGCGCGAGAAAAAGTCATAATTGATTTGGATGACATTGAGCAGTTATTTGGATTGGTCGAGATGTCGTATCGTCTTGGTAAGGTGGAAAAGGAAACAAGGAATAGCACAGTTTACCTTATAGCAAAAACTCTCCAGCTGGCCATCGCGGATCCAAAATGGCACAAGGATAGATTCGGCCTGTTGTTGGGGGAGGATGCGATCGCTCGCCTTAACAACGTGTTAAAAATGCGGGACAAAGGGAGAGTTTCAACTACGAATTGCTTTATTGATGTCTACGACTACTTCGCCGCACTGGTCAGTGGTTTGTTGGACAACCAGACTCGTGTCCTGGCCAGGGAAAACACCATTATCACATTCAATTATGATCTGGTCGTTGATGACGCGCTGGTCCGGGTTGGTTGCCGACCACGTTATTTCGTGGGGCAGGATGTTCCCGAAACAACACTCGTCCCTGGCCAGCATCCCGGATGTGCGTTGCTCAAACTGCACGGCTCAGCAAACCGGGGAATCTGCGACCAGGGGCATGTGGTTGTCCTGAATGAAAAGTTTACCGATTCACCACACGTCTTTCGGAGCATGCGGTGCTCAAAGTGCGATGCAACTTTTCAACCTCTGCTGATTCCGCCTTCGTGGGATAAGAGCGAGCATCCTGACATACTAGCACCTGTCTGGGCTAAGGCCGTAGATGCAATCCGGTTGGCCACAAGGATTTGCATAATTGGATACTCAATTCGAGAATCCGATGCCTTTTTCAAATATCTTTTAACGCTGGCCCTGTCCGAAAACTATCAGCTTTATAGACTTATTGTGGTTGATCTCGTGCAAGCAACGCCGGCAGTTTTTGGCTCGCCCCCAGAACAGACACCGGAAGGGCCTGTCCAAATACGTTACAGGCAGCTCCTTGATCCGCTATTTCAAAAACGTCGATTCAGTTTCTATGATTGCGGTCTGGTGAGCTACCTCCATGGCGGCGCCAGCCGAATTGAGCTGAATCGCGGAGACGATGTCAAAGGCCAATTAAGCCTGTACGGGAGCTAGTTCCAAATAGAGTGGCGTGAGCACATCTAGTCGCGCGCCAGCCGCCTCTTTTGCTCCACGAGTGACAATGTGTTCATTAGAGGGGCTGTGCCCAAAACAGTGCCCGCGACAAACCAAGCGCAACCAACTCCAGCCAAGATGGAACTGGGTTCCCACTCAGAGGATTCCACTATCAGCCAGAATCCGACCCTACTATAATGGCTTCAACTTCTAACACGCAGTTTGATCAGGGGCGCTGAGAGGCAGGCCGGGAGGTGCCTCCCCATGATGGACAGAAACGTTTCTCACTACATGATTCAGGAAGAGCTCGGCAGCGGCGCAATGGGAGTCGTTTACAGAGCCGAAGGCAGCAGGCTGGCACTCTGTGCCGCCCGTTTGTATTCGGTTCGCAGGGTGGGCGCCGCGGTGTCTCTGCCTAAAGGGGCGAAGCCAGCCACGTTGAAACTGAGCTATTTCAGTAAGATGGTTGCGGCCAGGCTGGCGGCAATTCGGGATATACCGCTGCCTCCCGCCCGGCCAATTGTTTCGCAAGTTCCGTACACTTCAAGTTGAACTAAACCGCTGCGCGGGAGGTTTATTTGTTAGCTGATGAGGAAATCAATAAGCGATCACACGAGTTTACCCCGAAGAGTGGACCCAATGGAGCCGCCACTACGACACGCTCACATGGGGGGTTATCGTTATTTTCACGGCTGCAATGGGTGCATTGCTTGCATACAGCTTCAGCGAATCCGCTACCGCTTCCACCACGAGTACCGACAAGGGTCCATTCCCCGAAATCTGTGGCCTGGCACTCACCGCGATCGGGGTCTTCTATGTCGCCAGCTTCCGCCGATTTCGAAACAGAATTCATCACAAGCTCCCGGACGGAGAGCTGAAAGAGTTCCTTGCCAACCCAGGGGCCAACAGAGTTCTGCATCAGTGGAACGTATTTGTCGTTCCTTTTTTCGCAATTGACGTGTTCTTCGTTCACAAGTTGGCATGCCGCACGCCGTGGTACGCGATCGCGTTTTGGATCTTTTTCGCTGTGATCGCCGTTTTGTTCTACAAGATGTGGAAGTGGGGCAAGTCGGATGGCACCAGCTCATCGGAAGCTCAGACGAAGCCTAACAACGGCATCCAGCCGCCGGCGCGAAAGGCGCGCCTCGGCTGACGCGGGGTGTTGAGCGATCGGTTGCCTGTGCCCCCGGGGCCGTGCTGTCGGGACTCAGGTTGCATTCGTAGGTGATTGAACATGATTGAATTCTTCAAGGTATTCCGGCTTGGGGTCGTCAGCCTGCTGGGCGTCACGTTCCCCGGGCTGCTGGTGCTTTTCTTTACCACGTTTGGCCTCGTTCTGCCAGTTCTCGGTATCACCTTGCAGATGAATGAGGCTCTCGCACGGGTTCATCCCTGCCTTACCTGGTCCGGTCTGGCCACGCTCTGCGAAACGAACAGGACCTTGCTTTCCATCGTGGTACTGGTCGCCGCATACGTGGTGGGATACGTGATTCGTTTGTACTCCATCGATGATCTCGATTGCATCAGCGCTCGTCACGTTCTGCACCAGTGGGCCTCTGCCACTGATCCCAATGGCATCGAGGGGGCCAAAGACGACGCGTGGGTCACCCGCGGTGAGCCTGACGACAGGTTCCCCTACTACTACTTCAAGGAGTACCTCGTGAAGCGGGGCCTGTCCCACGTAGCATCAATGGTCGCCTGGGGTTCGCCGGAGAGCGGCCGGGGCAAACGCACCAAGGCCCTTATCAACATGATGAAGCTGGAGGTGAGCCAGAAGCGTCCGGATCTTTCCGCCAACATCGAATCGAACGAGGCTCACGTACGGCTGCTGTTCGGTACCTGGAGGGCTATCCAGACGTGCCTGCCAGTCGTGGTCATTGGCGCGCTTCTCTCGCTTGCGGGGGTCGTGGGCCTGACAAGTATGATTGCACGGTTTCCTGCGCCACACGCGCTCTATGCAGTGTGGTGTGCCGGCGACATCCTGTTGCTCACAGGGATGATCTGGACGCGGCAGATCATCCAGAAGCTGTTCCACTACCAACGTGTGCGGGAGCTGACGTACATCGTCGGATGTCTCTGGTATGTGCGATCGTAGCGATGCCACAGGCACGGCGGCCCGAAAGAGGCGCCCCTTGTACGGGCTCTCGCCCAACGAGGGCGTGCACCTGCCGGCCGCTTCGCGCCCGCAGGTGACACCTGGCGTTAGCCCGTGAGGAAACACCAATGGAAGGATTCGCATCAACCAAACTTCCAAAGAGCATCAGATCATCCATTATTCGGCTTGCTGATGCACTTCCATTGCCATGGCTTTTGTTGCTCGGAGTTCTATCGTATGTATCTGTCATTGTCTTGGTGACATGCGTGGATTTGCTGTTCATCTCATTCGGTTGCCAGGTCGTAAAGCAGAATGGTGTCTGCGTTACCAACTTCAGTGATCTTCTCTGTTTCAACGCCACTACGATACTGACGATAGGCTTTGGAGATCTAGTACCAATTGGCCTGGGCCGCGTCCTCGCAGCTGGAGAGGCTATCGCTGGAGCTGTTTTGTTTGGGTTAATCATTGGTATGCTGGCAGTGAAATTAATGCTGCCAAGAAGAAATGCCATCGTATTCTCTAGTTACTGCTATTTCGACGAAAGCGCTAAGCGATTTATTGTGCAGTTCGTTAACACTATGGACAAAGAGCTGGTCATAGCGGAAATGTGCTCTCTGCTCAAGATTGGTAGGGGCGATTGGATTGTATCCCGGTCCTTCACTGCACCCTACGTTGGTGGTTCTGCCTGGACATTCAGCGTAAATTCTATCGGCGGCTACGACAGGAACTACACCGCAGGGACGTACCCTAACAACAATCTTCCGGTCGATTTGACCGATCAGAGCAGTTACATAGAGGACGACGGCATTAAATTTGGCATTTCCGGGAATTACGGCTTTGCGACCTTTTCAGTTGCCATGAAGTACAAGTTCGACGAAGTTTGGGTCGTTCCAAGCAAGGATTCGTTGCCACTAAGTAGTCTCCGAAAACGCGATCTTAAATCGAGGAAGTTCATTGAGGCTTTTTACTACATACCTCCGAAGGCCGTCTCATTCGTGCAGTATGCGGAAGATCGCGGCGCTATAATCCGGAAGGGCTAATAAGAGCGTCGAACGGACACGGATAAAACCCCGTGCCGCTCACGCTCCACGTTATACGGATTGAGAATCTGAGTCTTGAAGCGCATGCCTGCCGTCCACAGATCTGATCTGCGGGGATGTGCCTCGTTCTTCAAGGACCCGCCTGCATATTCACCGATCCGCATTGCCGGAGATGCTAGCGTCAGACCGCCCCCGTCAGGATAGCGCTAAACCAATCGCCGGGCGGCCTCACATCAGCAGCAGGAAAGCGCTCTCCACGACAAAGCATTTTCTGGCAGAAGATGTTGTGAAGAAAGATTGTCGGCTGTGCCCGAAATTGTGCCCGCGACAACTTGCTCGTAACCAAGCGCAACCAACTCAGTCCAACTTCGCGCCCGCCAAGGACGCGGGTTGTGTTTATTTATCAATGGTTTACAGAGGCGTATTACAGGGCTGAAAATCCGTGTGTGGACGGTTCAATTCCGCCCCCCGGCACCACCCCAAAGATCGCGTCCGACAAGGGCTTGCGGCCATTCAGCAGCTTCCAGAACTAACCCGAAATACCCTCAAAACACCCCAGTTGTGTCCCAGGCTGTGCCCCTGAAAATCCGAGCGTAACCAAGCGCACCCAGCTCCAGCCAAGATTCAGGCCAAATCGGAAGCTGTAGTAAAGCACAGTCCAAACTCACCCCCACGATGCTCGCCCAATCGGTCGGAGCGGGCTACTCCCTAAACGCCCATGCGAAATCCTAACAACCTCTGATCGCAGTGAGAATTTGCTGGCATTTCACAATCAACTCTTTTGCCTGGCCTGGATCAATGCTGGCATGTGTCGCGGGATTACGCACCCTATTCACGTCCTCAACCAGTCTCACCTTCCCTACCAGCGACGGACAGTGACCCTGCAACCACGCGTGAAATTCATTAAGCAAGGGACACCGCGTTTTGGGATGGCAAGATAAAAGACCGCACATTTCGCCAAGTGTAAGTCTCAATTCGGGCTTCGATGATCTAATTGCTTTTACGAACTTTCCCTGCAGGTCACTCTCAATCCTTGCAGCAAAATCATTTGCGGGCTCAGAACCCCAAGCCTGCTGTTTCAATTTACGAAATTCAATAAAAAGGCTTCGAATCTCAAGTTCAACGGAGATTGTGGAGTTCCTGATGCCCTCCTGCATTGCTTTCGAGCCCTGGCTGGGTTCAATGGCCGAAAAGTAGTGTAGCTGCGTTGTCCCCATCCGCCATGCATCGCGAGCTTCCACAGAGAGGCGTGTGTAGGTGGGCCAGTATTCGTCATGGAGTGCATCAATCATGCTTCCGACTGCCGGATTACGCTCCAAGAACCTTCTTGCGATTGCAGAGGATAAATCACCTGCGGATCGATCATGGGCAATCTCACCGAGAGACAGTGCGAGACTTGCATACGGTTGTTCGCTCACATTTGGGTCGAGATCCGCTTCTTCCCTAAGCATCTGATAGGCACGCGCGAAATCAGCCTGACGCTGAAATAGGTCAGCCCTCTTCGAGCGCACTCCTTTTTCGGTCGGGAAGGCTTCCTGCAACTTCTGCAGAACGGAATCGGCCTTCCGCAAATCACCACCAGATTCGTAGCACAACGCAATCGATCTCAGCACCGGAATTCGCTCTGGATTTGTATTCGGGGTAGATTTCAACAAGAGGAACTTATAAGCATCAGCAGCCTCAGAGTTTCGGCCAAGCGAAAATAGGCAAGCAGGCAAGACTCTAGCAGATATGTTTCGGTTCCCCTCCAGTGCCCCAGGAGAATTTTGTATGTCTGCTACGGCCTGTCGAAGAAAAGTCTTTTCGCGCTCCTCCAGATCGGTTCGCAATTTGCGCACATCCTGACAGAACGAGATAATTACCAGATTTGAAACTGCTTGATAAACGTGGTGGATTCCAAGGGATGGATGCCATACAAATTGGCTCCCATACCCGCTGATCGATAGCTCCACTTTGAATTCTGTCTTCCAAATGTCACGAATTGAATCGATATAGACAGCGAGGAATAAGTGGCGAGCGCGAAGCAGCTGGATCTCCTGTCGTGGTGCAAGGTCAGCAGCGAGGGCATGTTCGAATAGCCTCATTGCTCGATCATGATCGGAATTTTGGCCTGCTTGACCTACTTCCCATGTGACTCTTGGCCAATCTGTTATTGCTTCAACGGGAGCTAAAGGAAGTATGTAACTGATCAGGTGGCGTGCCTCATTTTTTTCCACTTCAATATCCTCAGGGATCCCGATCCATTCCGCATTCACAATGCTTCTGAGGTAATCGAGAATGACGTATCGCGCACGAATATTCAAAGGATCCTCAGCCAAGACTTTTTCTGCAGCCTCACGGAAAGAGCCATTAGACACGCCTTGAGCATCGAACGCAGCATCAAGATCGTCGATCCAAGGTTCGACCTCATCCTGGTCGGTTTCATCATCAAGATCAGTTCTAAGAAGCAAGTAATCTTTAGACAGCGCGCAATGAGTTTCGGTCCAGGAAATCCAATTTCTGATCGCATTTTTAAAATGATCAACCGTCTCCATAGATGCTCCAATTATCTCTTCGTAGTAACTCCGACAGGGAATGATTGAGGTGGTGCTCAAGAGCTAGGAGCGAAAACGATGACAATCTGAATTCTACGGCAGGGATCAACGCCTGGGAACACAATAATTCCAGGCTTTGATCGGCATTAGACAGCAAGTCGGCGATGTTGAAACAGTTGGCCCTCAATCGAACTCCAGGAGCTTGGAGATCGGAATCTGAAGGGCCTTCGCCAGCTTGTTCAGGGTCTTGAGCGACAGGTTTTTCTGACCGTACTCGATGCGCTGGTCGTACTTGTACTCGAAGCCGAACTGGCACATGTCCTCCTGCTTCAGACCTCTAGCCAGCCTCAGCTCTCGCACGCGCTCCCCCACCAATCGCAGCAATCGTTCGTCAGTCATTGCGCCCAAGCCTAGGCCAATGGGAAGGATGGCAACACCGTCTCAGCGTATAGTCGGATTAAGCTGCAGTTTTGCATTGCAGCTGCCCATGATGCCTCCCCAGCTTCCGGGGATGCTTCGGCACCTGCTGGGATCACGATCGGCCACCAGCGTGCGCCTGGAGCTAAGACGCGGCTGTAACGCACGAGATTGAACCGGGGCGGCGGCACGAGCGCAGCGAGTTTTTCCACGAGTTCGAGGGGTGTGAAAATGACGTGGGAGGTTCCGCCGCGCCAGCGCTTTTTGAGGCGGTAGAGCAAGCGGCCGTTGGGCAAGCCTCATTACTATTTCCGCTCTCTTGGCGGATCAACTAATGAGGGAACTGGAGGCGCATCAGTTCCCTCGCTTCATTGGCGCTCGTACTCCGGGTGGGTCAGCCCTGCGGTTAATAAGCTCCCGCCCGGTAGTGCCCTCGCAGCGGCTTCAGCTTGTCGGGTCGCTAAAGCCTCTCCCTAGGCGGGTGGAAGGTCAACGAGCAGAATGATTCTTGACTTCCGCTGCCAGATGGTTCACCTTATCTTCACCTTGTATATGAGACCGGAGTTTTGGATGGGAATCCGGCAAAGGATAAGTTAAATTGTTGACATCTCCGAAGATACTGTGAGGTATTCGGGATTATGGCCAGCAACCAACCTGCTCGCAGAGGTGCCGTGTGAGTTGTCTAACCTGCTCGGGGGATTAAGTAAATATGGCTCTCGGCCCGCAGGAATTTCTCCTGGTCGAACCCATTGCGAAAACTCCTTATCCGCCACTGGGGCTGATGAAGATCTCCACTTGGCTGAAGAAGCAATACAAGGGGTGCAGGGTTTTGGACACAGTCGGCACCCAGATTCCACCCAGTGTTTCAAAGCCAGCAAGGGTCTATATCACGTCTCTGTTCACTTGGGACCTTGAGAAAGTCGTAAGGGCGGCCAATTTTTATGCTGACCGCTTTTCCCGTGCCCAGATACGAATTGGAGGTATTGCTGCATCCTTGCTGCCACAGTACGTTAAGACTGCTACAGGGATAGCACCGCACGTTGGCTTGGTGCAGGGTGCGGAAACCTGTCCACCAGACTACTCTGTCACTTTTGGTCGGAAGCTCAAGGCGTCCATTACCTTCGCATCGAGGGGCTGTCCGCGGCGTTGCCGCTTTTGCTGCGTGGCAACGCATGAGCCAGACTTCCACGTGCGCGAAGACTGGGCGAGGGATGTGAGCCCCGACCTTCCAGGAATCATCTTCTGGGACAACAACTGGTTGGCGTCTCCCAACTTCGTTAAGGACTGCGAACAGATTCGCCGTCTGGGAAAAACGGTTGACTTCAATCAAGGGCTCGACGCGCGGCTTTATGACGAGGCGGTGGCTAAGGAGCTGAGCACGATAAGGCTGAGTCCTATTCGATTTGCTTTTGATACCGTCGGAATGGAGAGGTCGCTGCTCGAAGCGGTGAAGCGAGCACGCCGGCATTCTCGGGAGGAGATTCGTGTTTACGTGCTCTATAACTTCAACGATACTCCAGAAGACCTGTACCACCGCTTGAACGTTTTGAACAGCAACCGTGTGCTCGCTTTCCCGATGGAGTATCGCAAGCCCATTGCGTCACGGGTCAAGTTCCCCGGTCCCCATTGGAACTCCGCCCTCCTTCGGGCCTTCAAACTGAGTTTGCTTTACTACTACCGGCGAGGAATGATCACCGAAAGCCGAGCCTCATTCCATTCGATTTATGGCAAGACGGCCAACCAGTTCGTAGAAAAGCTGTACGGAATCTACGAATATGACAAAACCCTAAAACGGTGACATGGCGCCGAAATGCACCTGAGCCGGCGGGGCCGGACAAGCACTAGCGCCTCGGTTTTCCGCTGATGAACCTGCTGAACTCCCGCTTCTCACTACCTGTCAGGAACCCCGAGAAGTGTTCCAGAAACTCCTGGGCCATGTCCCGAGCATAAACTAGCTCGGAACGCTCAGCCTTGCTCTTGGCCAAGGCCCAACATGCTTTAATCATGGCCAACCTAGCATGAACGAATCCCGGGTGGTTATCAACAATATGCTTCAAATACCGTATTTCCTGGGTGTGTGCTCCATGGTCCCGGTACTGCCTGCTCCGCAAGAATAGAAGTATGGGGTCGTCTTCGTTAGTGCTATGCCACGCTAGCTTGTGCTGAAGGTCTCGGTATCGCGCCTTCTCTTCCTGGATGTGCGTCAGAGTGCATAGGCGCTCAAGTAGCGAGACGGTGAACGCTTTGACCCATGGCTCATCGATCCGACCGGGCGCATCAGCCAAGTCACAGACGTTCCTTATCATATGCTCGTCCGCAGGATCGTTCGAGCGCAGTTCGAGCCGATCGAATAGCCCAGATTGGACCTCGTAGAGCTGCACGTCGTCGTCGATTCCTTTCATGCCCGCCCGAATACTCGAAAGAATTACAGGCTCAAACTGTAAGACCCTTGCGGCATCAGAAGAGAGCAGGATTCGCGAGTGCCTTCCCTCGCGAGAGCAAGACTCGACACGTTTCGCGTAGTTGATGGCGAAGCCCTCCAGACCTGCGATCACCGAATGCGTGTCCTCTATGTCCAGAGTGCAGGCGACCAGACCAATGTGAATTCCCGCGCCGATGCCAAGCCGGCGCGGAGCCCGGGGTTCTCCGTCGCCGCTTTCGGCGCCGAATCGAAGAACTCCCTTAAGGTGGTAAAGGAACTCGACAGCCCGCAACACCAACTCGGCCTGGTTGGACTGGCTAGCGACAAAGAAGACTATTCCCTCGTCTCCGCGAGCGTCAACAAAACTGCGCGCAAGGGCCTTATCCTCGACATCCCGGAAATATCGCCGTCCGAGCTCTTTGAAGGTTTCCTGATAGCGCAGGAGCCTGTCTGCGTACTCCTGAAAGCCAAGAACGGCGCTGTACTTTGACGAGTCGACAACATCCGCGAACACAAGAAGGGCGTTCGCGAGTTGGCCAACAGTCTTTGGAGGCATCGCGTGTTCCTATCGCGACAGAGCGGCGGTCCTTCGAAGGTCGTCGCCCAGCGGGCTAATGTACCTTGACGCAAGAGAGGGCGCAGGGCCAAGCAACCGAAGGAAATTACGCTTCAGTTCTGCCTGCGAGTGAGACATGGCGTCTGCGACCTCCAGCGCTATGTATACATCCAATATTGACAGACTATACCGGCTCAACTCTCGGTTGAAAGGGTTAATGTATATTCTGTGAGACTCGACATCAACGCTCAACCCCGATTCGCTTTCCTTTTCGGCAACATAAAAAACAGTGTACTGCTCGCTAAGGAACACCACCGGCTTCGGATCGAAGAGGTTGGGCGACACGTCGACTACCACCTGCTTGTGAAATGCGTCCCATCGGACCTCGCACGTTTCTACCCTCCCGGAAAGTGCAGGATCAATTCGAACAGCCGTGCCTTCCGCCTCACCGAGTAAGATCGGACGCTTGGTTTTCCTCAAGATAACGTCGACTCGGGCGTCGTCCCTCTCAATCTTTGGGACCCGGCATTTCGAGAGCCCGGCACGTACCTGCTCATGGAAGGCGCGCTCATCCAATTTTTCACCAACAAGGATCCGCAATTTTTGCTGGGCCCTTGCAAAGGGCCCGGTCGGGTGCACGATCTCGGCGAAGGGCCTTACAAAATCTTCGACGACGTCTTTCCGCCTTTGCCAGATCTCACGAAGCGCCTTGTTCAGCGGGAACACGACCTCGAGGAACTCGCTTCGAAATGCTTTGAACTCACGGTGTTCGAACAAAAACTCATTCCGACCCACCGTCAAGAACGGATTCATATTTTTGTGGAAGATCTCGCCGAAGACCCAGTTCCGCAAGGGCTTATCGATTGTCCCCTTGGGCTTGCGCCCCGGCCCGGGCTTATCGAGAAAATCGGCGCTTTTTACGAGGAAGTTCTGGTTACGAATCCAAAAACCCGTTTCGCGTTCTTCTTCCTCGAGCTCCACGCCTCGTTGTTGCAGATCCTCCGCTACGGTGTGAACGACGTAGTAGGCAAATGAACCGTTCTCCGGGACACTGAGATGGACATTATCATCGGGAAACGTGATCCGACTGTTGAACCTGGGGAAGTATTTCCATAGTTGTTGCATGACGCCCTCCTCCTGGGTGCCGAAATACACGTCCACTGTCCGACAGTAGTCATCCCTCTGGAGGAGTTGCCTCAACTCCTTTGCTTTCTTGCCGGTGAACCTTCTCAGAAAGGGCTCGTCATCCTGGGCTCGAAGCGGCAGGACCTTGCTCAGGACCTCCTGGAACGCGCCGCTACATATCTCCTCCAGATCTCCGCTATCGATCTCCTCGATGATGATCTCAGTAAAGCTGTCCGGGAAGTTGGTAGGTTCTCCACAGTCGAACCTATCGTTTAGAAGCGGGATGGACGCTCGCCGCCTGACGCTATCGGTCGTGTCCTCCAACGGCCGGAGACAATCGGTCAAAAAGGAGATGCTCTTGTTCTTATTGGCAGGGTCGAAAATGGCACCGGTGTCTATCCCCAATGACAGAATCTCACGCACACCTCGCGGCCGCGTAAACACGCGCACTTTACGGCCGAGCTGGAAGATAGACATGAGGCCTATCCCGAAATATGAAAGCTTTGTTTCATCCGCGGACCGGAGTAATGGATACCCGATGTTCTCGAAGATCTCCTGGAATCGTTCGCGCGTAATGCCGGTTCCGTTATCGACTACGGACAAGCGGTCGTTCATCTGGTCTACGGCAATCATAACCCATGTGGCGCCGTTGTCGCGCGAGTTGGCCACAGCTTCACGGATCTTCCCCGCCGGGGTTGAGTAAATGGCATCCGCAATGGTATGCAGAATATTGAGTTTGACATCTACGTGAATGGCGCCCACACGCTTCCTGCCCGTGCCGGCGGTCCGCTGCTGTGCTTGTTTCGCCATTTCATACCTCCTGCAAAGCTGGCGTGCGTGCCAGGAGCCCGTTCACCTCCCACTATTGGGATGGTTACTGGCAGATATTAACCCCGCCATGCGGTTGCGTCAAAGCTACTTCCTTCGTGCCAATATGTTGGTGCTCGGCGTATTTGCCCTCGTTGCGCTGGTACTGTCTGCGAGCGGTCTTTACGGAGTCATCTCCTTTGCTGTCAGCCAGCGGGTTCCATCGCCCGTAGCAATCAGGCCGCAGCGACTCTTCGCCGGAACGCCGCCTTCGCCCGCCGCGTTCACTTCGTGGCGTACGCGCTGGGCGGGTTCCTGATCGTCTGCTCATTGACTTTAGTCTCCTGGTTTTCTCTCCATCGATGGTACGCAGGTCGGATCGAGCGGGAGCGCGCAGCCTTGGTCGAGCAGATTGAGAAGAACCGCGCCGTGCTGCTCCAGCTGGCTAAGTCGCACAGAACCCTCGAACTGCTCCAGGAGCCCGAGCGTCCGCATCGGAAACGTCTCGTCATGAAAGATGCCTCCGGGTGAATCTCAGGCCCGCTACATCACCGGAGGCATCTT
>Ga0315277_10004815_pt1 | contig 17897 bp, 20 predicted proteins | sample YL17G05_15_MG_FD_203695 | JGI IMG/M metagenome (GOLD analysis project Ga0315277, IMG submission 203695) | Sediment microbial communities from Yellowstone Lake, YNP, Wyoming, USA - YL17G05_15 | ecosystem: Environmental > Aquatic > Freshwater > Lake > Sediment | place: USA: Wyoming | collected...
GGAAAAACGAGGTCTGGCTTATTATATTCATACGGCCATGGGAGAATTTAGCGACAATGGCATCTCGGTTATAGCTGCTGGTGTTAATATCTCCAAAGCACAAGAGGCGGTTAAAGTAATTTTAGAAGAGATCAATCGTCTTAAAACCAATCTTGTTGATTCTGATGAACTCAAGCGTGCCAAAGAAAATCTCAAAGGTCGCTTGTACTTATCATTAGAGGAATCTTTTAATGTGGCTGAATATTTGGCTAACGAAGAGCTTATTTTAGGAAAAATTGATGACCCAGATGTTTTAATTGCTAAATACGAAAAAGTCACGGCCCAAGATTTACAAAAATTCGCTCGTGAATTCTTTGTGGCGAAAAATCTTAACCTTGCCATTATTGGGCCTTTTAAAGAACAAGAAAAATATCAAAAAATACTAGAAGGATTTTAACTATGCACAAAATCGAAAAAACCTTGATTGCTATTAAGCCAGAAGCAATTCAGATGGGCTTGATTGGTGAATTTATTACCAAATTCGAAAAAAGGGGATTAAAGCTTGTCGCCGCAAAATTAATTGTCCCGACCAAAGAACAGATTGAAAAGCACTACCCCGATGACGAGGCGTGGTATATTTCTTCAGGCACGAATACCTATAACAATTACAAGGAAAAAGGTATTGATCCCGGCATGACGCCAATTGAATTGGCTAAAAGGACAAGAAAGCTTTTAATCGAACACCTCACTGATCGACCCTTATTATTAATGATCTGGGAGGGCGCGCATGCGATCGCTTTAGGTAGAAAAACAGCTGGTTCGACCAACCCTTTAACCGCGGATATCGGCTCAATTAGAGGTGATTACAGTCTCGACTCTTATGAACTATCAGATTCGATCGAACGCGCTTTATTAACGCTCGTCCACGCTTCGGGATCGGCTGGGGAAGCAGAGCGAGAAATTAAACTTTGGTTCGATAATAATGAGATTCATGACTATGAGTTAATCAACGAAAGCGTTTTTTATACCAAAGACTGGGGCAAAATAAAGAAATCTAGTACTAGAAACTAGCAATGTTTAGAGCCTATCTTCCACCATTTATTATCGCTGCTTTAATCTCTGGGGGGCTGACTTATTACATCAAGACCTTAGCGGAAAAATTTAAAATCGTTGATCAGCCGAGCCCTCGAAAAATTCACCCCAAGCCAACTCCTCGCTTAGGCGGATTGGCGATTGTGGCTGCTTTTTTAATTGTTCTCATTGGTTATACTCTAGCCTCCCATCGCTTAGAATTTTCCGGGCTTCACCTTTGGTTTCTCGATAAAAGGCTCGTTGGCGTGATTTTAGGTTTAATTGTTTTAATGATCATCGGTATTTTAGATGATATTAGAGGCATGAAACCTTGGTCGAAACTCTTTTGGCATATTATTGCTGCTGGAACAGTCGTCGCCTTTGGGATGACAATCAGCTATCTTCGTCTGCCTTTTGGCTTGCATCTAGATTTAACCAATCTATCAATACCCTTCACCTTGTTTAATACCACCTACACAATTGTTCTCTGGGGGGACCTCGTCGCGATTTTTTGGATTGTGCTCTTGATAAATACTTTAAATTTTTTGGATGGGCTTGACGGTTTAGCCAGTGGCATCGCAGTTATTACCGGCGCCGTTGTTTTCTTCTTGGCTCTTTCTTTGGGCCAAGATTCCAATGCCTTGCTGGCAGTTTTAATCGCCGGCGTTGCGTTTGGATTTTTGCCGTGGAATTTTAACCCCGCCAGAATTTTTATGGGCGATACTGGAAGTATGACTTTAGGATATTTATTAGGCGTTTTATCAATTATTTCTGGGGGTAAACTGGCGACTGCTTTTTTAGTTTTAGGCATACCGCTGCTTGATGTTGGTTGGGTATTCTTAAGACGCATTTTTTCTGGTCGTTCTCCATTTCAAGCCGACAAAAGACATCTCCATCACCGGCTATTAACCGCTGGTTTTACCCAGCGTCAGGCAGTCATTGTTCTCTATATTATTGCTACCATTTTTGGAATAGTGGCGGTGCTCGCTGGTACTTCCCAAAAAATCCAAGCGGTGGTGGCTTTACTGATTTTAATGATAATTTTTGCGATTGCTTTAGTTATTTTGGAATACCGTAAAAAGAGGAGGGAAGCTCATGAAGAAGTCTTGTAAAAAGGCACTATTTATCTTTATTATAATAATAGTTGCCTTAGGAATGATTATTCCCTTTATGACGAGATTGTGGCGGTAAGGAGGGAGATTATGGCGGAATTTACCTTTGATGGTCAGCGGCCGGATGAAGATGTGATTTTTGTTTTAAAACGACATCCTTGGGTTCTCTCAAGAGCAGGCTTTCTTTTTGTTGGGCTTATTGTTATTTTATTAATTTTTATATTAATTTTTGGTCTTTCAAAAACTACGAGCATTTTGATCGTCGCGTTTGTAATATTTGCTCTTCTTTATGGCGGATACATTTTCTTTCTTTATAATAATTTCCTCTATATTTTAACTACCCAACGTATTATTACCATCGAACAGGCGGGATTTTTTTCAAGACGTGTAACTGAAGCAGAACTAGATAAAATTCAAAATATTTCCGTTGAAATTAAAGGAATTACCAAAACCTTGTTTGGTTTTGGTCATGTGCAAATTAGAACTGCTGGCGTTGACCCAACGATTATTTTAAAAGATGTCGAAAATCCTTACGGCGTCCAGCAAAAAATCATTAAATTCACTAAAAAAGAGAGCTTAAAAACCTTAGATCAACCAATTATTCGCTAGCTTTTTAGGGCGTTCGCGATTTTTCCTTGGTCAAAACCAATGATTACCTTTTTATCGATGAGAATGACTGGCACTCCCATTTGGCCAGAAATTTTAACCATTTCTTCAGCTTTATTTCTATCCGAAGAAACATCGATGTCATCGAATTCAATTTTTTTGGTGCGCAAATAATTCTTGGCCATCACACAATATGGACAAGTGGGAGTAGTATAAATAGTGATATTCATAAATTTAAAATTTTCAATTTCTAATTTTCAATCAAATTCCAATTTCTCAATTTTCAAACATTGAATCATTGAAAATTCATTGAAAATTGATAATTGAGAATTGGAGAATTATTATTGGCTATTTTTTTCCGCAATATTGCCAATCACCGGCAGTTTATACTTTTCACCCTGATAGGCCTTGACCATCATGACAATAACAAGTGCGGTGAAACCTAACTCAATAATCCAGGTGAAGAACCAGAGAAAAGGAACCCACCAAACAATTCCCCAGAAAACGATGGCCACTACCCCCAACAGGATTGACTGCATTGCGTGGAAGCGGACATACTTGTCTTTGGAAATGACATAAAAAATAATGCCCGCAACAATCGTTAAATACGAAAGCAAGGCTGCTAACTTAGGGTCAATACCACCAGTTGATGATGGTGTTGGGCTTTGATCAGCCATGTAACCTCCTTTACCCTGAAGTTAAGTAATAGCTTATACTTTAGGGTTTTTTAATATTTTTCTAAATTAATCGTAACGCGTTTAGTAAAGTCTGTCAAACCCCGTTAGAGGTAAACCTCTAACGGGGTCAAACCCCGGGAGTCAATTTATCCAGATTTTGATGCCGGGGATAAGCGCTTTTATTTTTTTCTTTAAATCTGGACTATCTTGGACTTGAGTTTTTGTCTTAATTTCTTCGGTCCCCGAAGAGCGATTAATCTTTAAAATAACTTTTAAATTCCCGGGAAATTCTTCGAGGACATTTTTGATCTCGAGCAATTGTTCTTTTTTAACTTTTCCGGATAGCTCTAGGACGAATTTAGTGGGCTTTATCCCAGCCAATTTTGTTTTTTGTCCCTCAAGCGACCGAGCCTCTTCGGCAATGATTTTTAAAACACCATCTTTATTATTGACCCGACCAGTCACCAAGATAATATTATCCATTTGCCAAACAAGGGTATTATTTTTAAGAATTTTGGGAAAAACTAAAACCTCGATTTTACCTGTGCCATCTTCGATCGAAACAAAAGCCATTGGTTCGTTAGATCGAGTAATTATTTTTTTCATCGAAGAAATAATGCCGGCAATTTTAGTTTTTTTATCAACATGTGTATCTGAAATATTGGCAATTGGCGTGCCTTGTTTGAGGATAGCGGCGCTTAGGTCTTTCAAAGGATGCTCGGATATATACATGCCCAAGAGCTCTTTTTCCCAGGCAAGCTTTTGTTTTTTCGAAATTGGCTCGACCTTGGGGAGAGTTAGTTTGATCACTTCTAGTTTAATGGCGACATTGGTAAAAAGGTCTGGCTGGTCCGCGCCCTTTTGGAGTGAACTCTTGTTTTGATCGCTTAAAAATTTAATGACCAAATCAACGCCAGAAAGTATTTCGCTTCTATCGGAAAATCTGTCTAAGGCGCCGGCTTTGGCTAAAGATTCAACTACCTTTTTATTGAGAACGTTGCTACCAAGTCTTTGTAAAAAATCTTCGAGGCTCTGATAATTGCCATTAGCTTTCCGTTCTTCGGCAATCGCCTCGGCCACACCCTTGCCAACATTTTTAATCGCCGCCAAGCCAAAACGAATATTGCCGGTCCTAGGCACGACTCCAAATTCAACAAAAGATTCATTAATATCTGGTGCCAGCACCTTGATATTCATCCGTTCACATTCCGAAATAGCCACGGAAAGTTTATCTAGATTGTTGTGTTCGGAAGTAAGTAATGCCGCCATATATTCCTCTGGAAAGTGCGCTTTCAAGTAGGCTGTTTGATAGGCGATTTTGGCATAGCAAGTGGCATGGGCCTTATTAAAGCCGTATTGGGCAAAGGGCTCAATAAAAAGAAAAAGTCGTTCGGCAACTTGCCTTGAGACGCCATTTTTGGTGGCGCCGGCAACAAACTTGACTTGCTGTTCCATCAAAAGTTTTTTGATTTTTTTGCCAACCGCTTTTCTCAAAATATCTGCCTCACCCAAAGAAAATCCGGCAATCTGGCGGGCGATTTGCAAGACTTGTTCTTGATAAACCGCGATGCCATAAGTTTCCGCCAAAATGTCTTTGAGTTTAGGATGTAAATATTCAATTTCCTTTCGGCCATGTTTACCGGCAATATAGTCGGGAATATATTCCATTGGTCCTGGTCGGTAGAGCGCCACCATGGCAATAATATCGTCGAAAACTGTTGGCTTGAGTTCTTTAAGGTATCGTCTCATGCCATCGGATTCCAACTGGAAAATACCAATGGTTTGAGCCCGGGAGAGGAGTCCGAAAGTTTCTGGGTCGTCGAGCGGCAAATTATCAATATCAACTTCAAGATGGCGAGTTTTTCGAACAATCCTTAGGCAATTACCCATAATCGTCAAATTAGCCAGCCCCAAAATATCCATTTTGATTAAACCAATTGCCTCAATGTCATTCATTGGATATTGGGTAATAATTTCTTCATCTCCCCGGGTGGAATATTGCAAGGGGACATAATTTAATAGAGGTTCGCGTGAAATTACCACTCCAGCCGCGTGAGTAGAGGCATGACGGGCTACTCCTTCCAAGCGCCGGGCCATATCCAAGAGTTTCTTTACTGGCTCATCTTGGCTGTAGAGATCTTTTAATTCGTCGACTGCCTCAAAAGATTGATCAAGCGTTAGACCAAAAGGAATTAGCTTGGCAATTTTATCCACATCGGAATAAGCCATACCCAGCGCTCTGCCAGTATCCCGGACCGAGCCACGCGAGGCCATTGTTCCAAAAGTGATAATTTGAGCAACGTTCGCGTGACCGTACTTTTGGGCGATATAGCGAATCACTTCCTCACGACGAGCATCAGCAAAATCTAGGTCAATATCTGGCGGCGCGATTCTCTCTGGATTTAAAAACCGCTCGAAAAGCAGGTTGTATTTAATTGGATCAATGTCTGTTATTCCCAAGCTGTAGCAGACTAAAGATCCTGCTGCCGAACCACGACCAGGACCGACTAAAATGCGATTATCTTTGGCAAAGCGGACATAATCAGCGACAATCAACAAATAATCTTCAAAATGCGTTTTTTCGATTATATCAAGTTCAAAGCGCAATCGTTCTTTGAGTTCGAGGGTTGCTTTATCATATCTTTTTTCTAAACCCTGCCAAGCAAGTTTTTCTAAGTAACTTTTTGGTGTCTCGTTCTTTGGTAAATCGAAATGCGGAAAAATTGGCTTACCAAATTCAAGTTTTAAATCGCATTTTTCTGCCACCTTGACCGTATTTTGGCATATCTCTTTTCCGAAAATTTTTTCCATTTCTTCGGGACTTCGGATTGATAAATTGACTTCTTTTAAAGTCATGCGCGACTCATCGTCATAGTCCTTGCCCGTCTGAACAGCCAAAAGAACCTCGTGCGCCTCGCGGTCTTCTTCCTTAATATAGTGAATATCGCAAGTGGCAATAAGTGGAATTTTTAACTCTTTGGCTAATTTTTTTAAGCCCTCATTTACTTTAATTTGTTCGGGCACTTCAGGATGGTCTTGCAGTTCTAAATAAAAATTTTCTTTGCCAAAAATTTCGAGATAAATTTTTGCCGTCTCAATTACTTTTTCCCATGAAGAAGAAAGAATTGCTCGCGGGATCTCACCCATAATACAGCTGGTTGTGGCGATCAAGCCATCAGCGTGATTTTTGAGGAGTTCTTTATCAATTCGCGGTTTATAATAGTGCCCTTCGAGATAGGATTTTGTTACCAAATAAAGTAAATTTTTGTATCCTTTTTCATTTTTAACTAAAAGAATCAGGTGATATGGATTAGTGTCAACTTTTGGTAGTTTATCGTGCATTCTTCTTGGGGCAATGTAGACTTCCACGCCAATGATTGGTTTAATGCCGGATCTCTGACATTCTTTATAGAATTCAATTACGCCATACATTGCCCCGTGATCAGTGATTGCTAAAGAATCCATGCCCAATTCTTTGGTACGCGAAACAAGCTCCGGAATCTTCCCGAGTCCGTCGAGCAATGAATAGTGGGAGTGGGTGTGTAAGTGGACAAAATTGGACAAATTTTCCTCGAAACTATCTTAGCATAAAAATTTGTGATTTCTCAATTGACCAGCGTTTTTAAATATACTATATTATATGTAGGAGATATAAGTTCCTCTCCTGCCAGTAGTATCCAAGCTGCACCCGGAAGGGGGTGATAAACATGCGAAGGGTAGGTTTGGCGCTGGCTATCGTGATGGTAGTACTGCTGCTCTTGGCGTCTGCGCTGATGGCGACGGCTGGAAGGATGGTCATGCAGCCCGAGGCCACGACAATGCAGGCGACCACGACAGCAGGAACGGTCCAGTCCGCAACAGCGGCTCCCGCCGCCCAAGAGCTAGGGCTACTGACATACGCGGGAATGCAGGCGAGAGGCCCGACAACCACCGTCTTCGGGATCTCCGCCCTGACCGCTGACGAGCAGACCACAAGCGAGGCCAACATGGTCGTGGCGGCTGCTCTGGACAACCTGGACCAGATGGACGTGAACGGCACGGCGATGGCGAGCTTGCCCCCAACCACGCTCTCGACGGGGCAGCTGGCAATGGCCGAAGTGCAGCACTCCCAGGGGACGAGCTACTACAGGCATCCGATGCTGGCCTAGGCTCTGGAATGTGGGGCAGGTCAGGGAAACTATCCCCGTTACTGGAAGAGTTCCGGTTACTTCCGGTAGGGAGAGAATCATCGGGGCCCGCCGCAGGGCGGGCCCCCACACCTTTCACTTATTGACATTTTCGATATAATTTGCTAGAATAATTGGGTATCTGATAAGATTAGATCAGATTTTTAGAGTAATATTCATATGGCTCATACAAAAGCTAAAGGCACATCGAAATTAGGAAGAGATAGCCGTTCCAAGCGCTTAGGCGTTAAAATTTTTAGTGGTCAAAAGGTCTTGCCTGGCCAGATTATCATCCGTCAGCGCGGTTCAAAATATTTTGCCGGCGAAAATGTTAAAATTGGGGCTGATGATACAATTTATGCGAAAAAAGAAGGACAGGTGGGCTTTCAGCATAAAAAAATTAGACATTTTAGCGGAAGATTAAAAGATAAAACAATTGTCAGCGTGGTTGCCGCTTAAAGAAAGTCTCATCTTTAGAGATTTTCTCTAGGCTGTAACAAGCAGTACCATTACAATCAGTTCAGAAAGGGGGCGAGGCCTATGACGTAACGACGTTCGGGCGCGGGGGGAAGTGCAGTTTTCTTCCCCATAGCAACAACAGTAGTATGACTGGTGTATCCAGCCGACATTTTAGCACGGGAAGGAAGACTTCGATGGCCTTTGTAGTAAGTCAAAGGAGGCGCAAGGGCAGTATGGTCGGCATTCACTCACGCGAGCGGCGTTCGGATGCGCTCGCAGCGGTGTTTGCCGAACTGACCGGCGCCACGACCAACGACCCCTCCGTGAGAGCGCGGGAGCGGATGATGGAGCTCCATCCCGAGCTCACCTCTCACGCAGAAGTGATCTCTGCATGCAGAGAGTCCCCCAAGTTGCAGGGGGTGTTCACGCGCCTGCGGAAGAGGTTCGAGTCCGGCTAGGTCCCGGGACAGAGTCGGAGAAGGAAAGGGGCGGCTGCGCTGCTTGCAGCCGCCCCTCATTTGACTGGGTAAAGGAGGTGAGCTTATGGATGCCCAGCAGAATGGACTTCGGCAGATGACTTTCACGGTCCTCTGGGGCTTGCAGAAAGTGGAGCCCTTAAAGAGGATGCCGGCTCAACGCGGCAGATCGAGACGCAGGTTGCGTCATCGCACCTGGTTTGAGATTCGGATAGCACTTCCCCGCCAGAAGTTGATGACTTGTGAGCATCCGACTCTCTTCCGACGACTCGACGCGGACTGGGGAGAGAAGTTGAGCTCTCTGAACTGCAGCACCGGCAACTTCAGGGCGGCCCTAAAAAAGGGCCAGGTCTCTCTCGGGCATGTCTTTGCCGAGATCTTCTGTATCTGGTTGGACACTGTCTCGCCGTCCCTCGGCCAAGGCCACATACGATTCCGGGAAAGGTTCAGGACTTGGCCCAACCATAAGAGCGCGAAGACGAAGATATCACTTTGGTCTTCGCGACCATTCCCGGCAGATCTAATCGGCGCTATGGAGTACAAGGTCGCCGATTACCTTAACAAGGTCATGGCTGGCGAGCCATACGATCTTAAGACCCGCCTCGCCGAGTACATTGACTATCGTCGGGGGGAGAGTACGACTGTTGCTGAGGGCGAAGCCGCCCTCGGCGTTCCGGCTTTCAGTGGCAGGTGACGAACCCATTCGTGGGGACGTGTCACCTGCCACTTCGCGTATTTAAGGGGTTTTTGTTGACACTTCGACAATGCTCAGTGTCAACCCTGAGCGAAGTCGAATGGGTTGACTTTTCTACCTATTTAAGATATATTTTAGATACCACCGCAAATTAAAGGGTGTAATTTTTTAAAATGTTGCTACAAGATCTAACCCAACAATTTGGCAAGAAGAATATTCCCCAAATTAGACCTGGCGATACAGTCAAGGTCCATTTTAAGATTACTGAAGCTGGCAAAACTCGTATCCAGGTTTTTGAGGGAATTTGCATTGCCAAAAAACATGGTGATTTATTAAATGGTAGTTTCACGTTGCGTAAAATTTCTAGTGGTATTGGGGTTGAGAGAACTTTTCCAATTCACTCGCCGCTCATTAGTAAAATCGAAAAAGTAAAATCACGCAAAGTCCGCCGCGCCAAACTTTATTTTCTTAGTGATTTAGTTGGTAAAAAAGCCAAAAAGGTCCGCGAAAGCAAAGATTACAAGATGTGGGAAGAGGCTCTGTCTGAAGAAGAAATTACCGCGATTGAAGAGCAAAAGAAAGTTGCCGCCAATGCCAAAGCGCAAAAGAAAGCCAAGGAGAAAGACGAGCTCGAAAAGAAATTCCAAGCCGCCTCCGCCGCTCATGAGCAGGCTGAAAATCAAAAGTAGAACGGCCTTGGGGTATCCCTCGCTTCCAGCCGCCCTAGCCAACCTACTCGGCCGCAATAATGTATGTCATATTTAAGTAAAGAACTCGGTGATTCCGGGGAAGATCTCGCTTTAGAATTCCTTAGTGAAAAAGGTTATGAATTGGTGGGACGTAAAGTTAAACTTTTTTGCGGTGAGATTGACCTTTTGATGTTGGATAAAAAATCGCTCGTAATCGTAGAGGTTAAAACCAAATCTGACCAAAGCTATGGCGTTGCTTCAGAAATGATAACGCTGAAAAAAAGAAAGAAACTAATTCAGCTAGCCAAGGCTTTAATGCAAAAATATCCGAAAATGGTAGTTAGAATCGATGTCATGGCGATTGATTACGATGATAATGTGGAACATCTGGTAAGTGCGGTTGAGGAGGAGTAAAATAGAAAAAGGTTAGAGGAAAATGGAAAAAAGTTTGGAAAGTAGAAATTTGAAATCAATAACTCTTTTCCAATTTCTATTTTCTATACCAATTTCTGTTTTCTTTTAACTAATTTCTTTTTTCAAAAAGGTAATAATTATGGATGAAGATATTCGTGTAAGAATCGCGCCCAGTCCGACAGGACTCTTGCATATCGGCACAGCCCATACCGCTTTATTTAACTGGCTTTTTGCGCGGCAAAAAGGCGGCAAGTTTATTTTGCGAATTGAGGACACCGATAAAGAGCGCTCCCGCGAAGAATATATTACTGATATTACTGATTGCCTTTCGTGGCTTGGGATTGATTGGGATGAAGGGCCAGAGCGAAATGATCTTTATGGGCCTTACAAACAGAGTCAACGTCTGGAAATTTATCAAAAATATGCCCAAGAGCTTATCGATCAAAAAAAAGCATACTATTGTTATTGCACTACCGAAGAACTCGAGAAAGAACGTCAAGAGCAAGAATCAAAAAGCGAACCGCCAAAATATTCTGGTCGCTGTCGCGAGCTTTCCCCCGAAGAAATCGACAAAATAAAAAAGGAAGGTCATAAACCTTGCGTTCGTTTTATTGTCGAACCCAAAAAAATTAAATTTAAAGATCTAGTCAAAGGCGAAGTCGAATTTGATACCGCGCTCTTCGGCGATTTCGTGATTTTAAAATCTGATGGCATACCCACCTTCATGTTCGCTGGTGCTATCGACGACTCTTTAATGAAAATCACCCATGTGATTCGCGGCGAAGATCATCTTTCTAATACCCCCCGACAGATTTTACTTTTAGATGCTTTAAATTTTGCTACCCCAGAATATGGGCATTTACCTTTAATTCTAAATCCTGATAGATCGAAACTATCTAAGCGTAAAAATCCCACTTCAATTTCTGTTGATTTCAAAAACAAAGGTTATTTGCCCGAAGCAATGGTCAATTTTATTGTCTTGATGGGATGGGCTTCAAAAACAGGCAAAGAAATTTGGACCTTGGACGATTTAATTAATGAATTTGATTTCGACGCTGTTGGCAAAAGTCCCTCAATTTTTGATCAGTCAAAATTAGATTGGTTTAATGGTCATTATATTCGCAAACTGCCGATTGGCGAATTAGCGAGACTCTCTCTGCCATTTTTGCAAGGAAGCAGTCTAGAAAACGAGAAAGAGAAATTGCTCGTTGCCCTTTCGTTGGTCCAAGAAAGAATAAAAGTAATTTCCGAAGTACCAGATTTAATCGACTTTTTCTTTAAAGCGCCTCAAGGATTCAAAGATATCCTGGTCGCTAAAGGATCAACGCCGGAAAAAACAAAGAAAGCGTTAGAAAAAGCCCTAGAGCATCTTGAAAAGGAAGATGATTTTGGTCGTGATTCATTGGAGCATCTCTTGCGCGCTATAGCCAAAAAGTATGACCTTAATGCTGGCGAAGTTCTCTGGCCGATTCGGGTCGCGCTCACTGGGAAAGACGCCTCGCCAGGAGCCTTTGAAGTTTTGGAGGCGCTCGGCAAAGAGGAATCTTTAAAGCGTATTAGAACTGCTTTGGATATGTTAAAATAAAGATGGTTAATTAGTTAAATGGTTAAATTGTTACTTTGTTTTTTCTAACCAATTAACAGTTTAACAAGTCAACAGTTTAACAATTTTTTCATATGAAAAAAATAAAGGTTTTGGAAATCATTGGTGATGCGACTTTGGCTGGAGCGCCGCGGCATCTTTTGAGTGTGTTAGAAAATTTAGATACGAAAAAATTCGCCCTATTTTTAATTTGTCCGCCAGGACCTTTGGCAGGAGAAGTAAGAAGTTTAAGAAGATCAATTGATATTGAAATCGTACCAATGAGATCGAAGCTTGATTCCAAAGCAATTAAGGAAATTAGATCTAACATTAAAGAAATCAGGCCCGATATTATCCATATCCATGGCACTCGAGCCGGGATTTTGGGGAGATTGGCGGTGATCGGTCTTAGATATCCGGTGATTTATACGGAACATCTTTGGACTAAAGAATATCAATTACGTAGCCGAATTTCTCATCATTTGCAACTTGCTGGACTGTGGTTTTTGGATATGTTTACCACACTCACAATCGCGGTTTCGCAGGCAGTCAAAGACTTTTTGATTGAAAGCCAAATTGCTAGACCAGAAAAAGTTTTGGTTATTTATAATGGTACAGAAACGCCGAAGAAAAAAGCGAAACCTTTTGAAGATAAAAAAACTATTATTGCCTCAATTGGGACATTAAATGAGCAAAAAGGAATGCAATATTTAATTCAAGCTATGCCCAAGGTATTAAGAGAATTTCCAGATTCAGAATTAATGATTATTGGCCAAGGGCCATATAAGACCGAATTGGAAAAATTAATTAAAAAAATAAAACTGAATAAGGAAATTAAGTTGACAGGATTTGTGAAAGATGTTTACGATGAGCTACAGCACGTTGATGTGTATGTTCAGCCATCAGTTTCAGAAAGTTTTGGGTTGGCAATTTTGCAAGCCATGAGTATGGGATTACCGATTGTGGCAACCAATACTGGCGGTATTCCGGAAGTGGTTACTTCCGGAAAAACGGGAATTTTAGTCGAGATAAAAAAGCCAGAAGCTTTGGCTGATGGAGTCTTGGAATTACTCCGAGATCATGCAAAAGCCAAGAGAATGGGCAAACTGGGCGCTGAAGATGCGGCGATTAAATTTAATCTCAAAGACATGATTATAGATTTGGAGACCGTCTATGTCAATATGGCTGAAACGCGCTCTTAGCCTGAATCAGCTTCGAAAAACTTTAGGATTCGGCAATATTTTTGCAGCTATCAAATTCGATCTCTCGGTGGATGCCTCCGCTAAAGTGAATTTTAAAAAAGCCCTCGTTCTTTCACCCCACCCGGATGATGATTGTTTCGGTCTAGGGGGAACAATTAAAAAAATGACAACAGCCGGGGCAGAAGTAACCGTGGTTTATTTTACTGACGGCGCTGGTGGTGCTGGCGGCGTTGCCGGTGCACCCGAGGAAAGCGGACAAAAGTATGACAAGAATTTAATCGAGAAAAGAAAAATTGAAGCAGGAAATGCGGCGAAAATATTAGGGATTAAAGAAACAATTTTTTGGGGCTACAAAGACGGCAAGTTGGCTGCCGGACATTCAGCCGCCCAAGCCTTAAAAGATCTCATCGAAAAAATCCAGCCGGAAATTATCTTTTTACCATCTTTTTTGGATAATCATCCTGACCACCGCGCGACTAATGAAATATTTATTAATGCGGTCAATGCTCTAGAAAAGCCAGAGTTTGAAATCTGGGCCTACGAAGTTTGGTCGCCAATTTTTATTAATCGTCTGGTTGATATCACTTTATACATAAAAACTAAAGAGGAAGCGGTGGCGGCTTACCAATCGCAAATCTCGTCACGTCGTTATGATAAAGCGGCAGTCGGGCTGGCTCAATATCGGGCTGAAGTCAACAACATTCGTGGCTTCGCCGAAGGATTTTTTGCCGCGCCATTTAATTTATACAAAGAACTATATGAAAAAAGTTAAATTAAAAAAATTTAAAGATAATGAGTATAGAACATTTTGAAAATCCAGAGGCTAAAGAAGAACCAACTTTATCGAAAGTTGTCCTATTGATACGTCATCCCAGTGTAATATGGGCGGAATCATTACTTAATCGTGCCGAAGAAGAGGGCCAAGACGTTGAAACCCATGTCCCCGTTGATACTGCTGGCTTGGCTTTAACGCGAAGATTGAGCCACTATTTTAAAGAAAATCTCGGATCAATTTTGCAGCAGGGGGAGCTAGAACCCCAATTCAGCATTTTTACCAGCCCTATTAAAAGAGCTAAAACTGAAGCAGACATTGTCAGCACAAATTTGAAATTAAGTCATACTGATGATTCTAGTATTCCTACCCCTGCGAATAATGAACCCGTCATATCGGATCTTTTTGGTGAGGTACCGTGGGTAAAAAATAAAGACGAAGCTTTGTCTTTGAGAAAAGAGTCAGAATCCAGAGGTATTCCCCTTATTCAATGTTGGTACGAAAGAAACCCCGCACTCGTCAGAGAAAGATTTTCAGAGGAGTTAGAACGCGTTAAGCAAGCACTCGAAAAATTAAGCCAAAGCTCAACTGATTTTAATATTGTATTCTCGCATCGCTTGACCATTGCCATGGTTTTATGGCTGATTGAGAAAGGCGGGGAAGTAGAAGAAGTAACGGATAATGATGCCCAAAGAATTCTTGAAATAGGAAAAGAAATTCCTCACACCTCCATTTCCGAATTAAGGGAATATGAAGACGCAGGTAGAAAACAATGGCAGATAATTTCGGTCGGCGAAACGCCACATATAGAACAAAATGGAACCGTTAAATAAAACAAATATCGAGGATTATCTAAAGAGAAATGTTTTCCCCCATCTTAAATTTGTCAAATCTGGTCAAATTCAGGATTTCAAAATTGCTAATGCCGGCTTAGTTTCGCATGTCTTAAAAATCGTTGTTGACGGCATGCCATTTTATATTAAGCAGTCAACCCCTGGCCAACAAAAAATCTTTAAGATCATTAGAACTCCCGCTGATTTCAATTATCTATTTAATGATCAAAGACAAATTTATGAAGCAAAAGCACTTAAAATTTTCGAAAATGCGGTCGGTCGAGGGATCGTACCACATATTTACTACTACGATAAAAAAAATCAAATATTGATTCTTTCCGAAGTTTGTTCTCCTAAAGCAAAACTACTTGAGGATATTATTCCTAAAGAAATCAATTTGAAAGCCTCTATTAAATTGGCGAAAATAGCATCTAAACTAGTCAATAAAACATATGGAAAGGTTGAGCCTCTACGTCCCGGAGATGGCGATAAAAAAATAAAATTTATCAAATTAAAATATCAATGTCTTGAGGTATATCAAAAACTTTCATCGGATGTTGCGGTATCGGTTAAAAAAGCACAGGAAAAATTAATCCAAGAAAGTATGGAGATTAACAATGTTTTAGTCCACGGCGATTACCATCCTAGAAATATTTTAATTGACGAAGAGGATGTTGGCACCTTTGATTTAGAAGAAGCACATTTGGGCGATCCAGCGTTTGATATTGGGATCTTGCTGGGATCCTATCTTTTAAGAGCAGTATATTATCCGAAAATTAGAACACAAGCCTTCCGGGCGATGAAGGCTATGATACAAGAATTTTATAATAGTCTTAAAGTTCCAGAAGAAAAACAAGCTTTGGATCGTAGGATTAAACAACATGCCGGCGGATTAATGCTTTCTCGTATAGACGGATTACCCTCGCGATGGACAAAGTGGATTAAAGATGAAAGGAAAAAAGCAGATATTAGAGTCGTTGCCACAGATTTTATTTTGGACCAGAGCAATTTTTGTGAATTATTAGACAAATGGAAAAATAAATTTTGAATTATTGATTTATGTCTAAGCTAAGCACGCACAATCAAATTATTCCATCAAGAGAAAGCCTTGCACCAATTCTGGCTCAATATGGAATTTTGGATTTTAATTTTTTAATTGATCCGAATGGCGTTGAAAATACAACCTTTATTCTCACTACGCCACAGGATAGATATGCACTGCGAGTATATAGGCAGCGAAGAAGAACTGAAGAGGAAATATTGTTGGAGATTGACTATATTAACTATTTAATTGACTACAAAATTCCCGTTCCACGGATTATCAAGAACCAGAACAATCAGTTTTTGACAAAAACAAAAATTGATTCGATGCAGTGGTTTAGTGTTTTAATGGAGTTTATTGAGGGTATACACCCCAAATATTATACGAAGAGTTTGCTTAAAGAATTTGCAGAAATTCAGGCAAGAATGCATGCCTTAGCAGTCAATTTTAAATCGGATTATATTATTACTTTACCAAAATGTGATACAGGAGAGAAAATAAAAGATTTTCTTTTTACCGATCTTTTATCCGTCGACCAAATAGATTTAAGTAAGATAAAAAATAATAATATAAAAAATTTTATTGGGAGAGCTAGAAAATTCTCGTTTAAAGTCGGTAATCTACCCTTGGGGATTATCCAAAAGGATATTCACGCTGGCAATCTTCTGACAGAGAACAACAAACTCAAAGGTGTTTTAGATTTTGATGATCTTTTTTGGGGACCAATTATAGCAAGTGTTGGTTTCTTCTTGTGGGATGTATTCGCCCGAAATGGAGATTTACAATCCCTTCACTATTACGTTGATAAATACTCTAAATTCAGAAAATTAACACCTAAGGAAAATTATATATTAAAAGATATGCTGTTATTGCGAAATTATATTATGGGTACGGTAGAATTTTTAACTGGTGGCGATGAAACTCACCGAAAATTTTTATTCCCAATGAAAAAGTATTTTGAGATGGAGGAGAACCTTCAGGATTTTGAGGAGTCTTAAAAGATGAAAAAACCAGCAATTAATCTCATTGTTACTGATTTTGCTTCGCACCTGGGTAAAAAAATCGCCCGCGATCCTCAATTTAATGTTCTCTTCCCGGGAAAGAATCGCGAAGAAAACCGTTTTTTCCCTGATGGTGAAATATATGTTCGGCTTCCTTTAGAAAAAATTTCTGGTCGGGTTGTTGTTTTACATTCGGGCGCGCCTAAACCCAATGAAGGACTAATTGAGCTGGAAATTATTTTAGGGATCTTAAAACAAGCCAAGATCAACCCGGAAGTATTTTTCAGCTATTTCCCCTATGCAATGCAAGACAAAGTTTTTCTTTACGGCGAAACAGAATTTGCTTTTGATTGTATCGAGAAATTCATTAATTTTTATCATGTAAAAAAGTTTTATATTCTTGATCCGCACTTTGTAATACCCAAAGATCTATCATCGGTCGTCGTTGCGATACCGGCCGCCCATTTATTGATGAAAAAGGTGAAAAAAGATTTTCCCGACATTATCTTTCTATCACCAGATCACGGGGAGGCGTTACGGACGGGGTTACCAAGCTTAAAGAAAAAAAGGCTCAATTCTTATTGTGTCGAATATGAAATTGATGAAAAAATCAAAGAAAAAATCAAAGGCAAAACCGTGGCGATTGTTGATGATATTTTAGAAACTGGCGGCACTTTGCTTAAAATATATGATCATCTCAAGACTTGTGGTGCGAAGAAAATCATTGCCATTGTCACCCACGCCGTCTTAAAAGAGGGGACCCAGAAAGTCCGAGCAAAGTTTAATAAGCTATATTATACCAATTCGATTTATCAAAGCGGTGCGGCCGTGGACATCAGTAGTTTAATTGCCGAAAATATTGTAAATTTAAGAAAGAAGAGATAAAATAATAAAATATTCCGGGGTCGTCTAATGGTAGGACACGAGACTCTGGATCTCGTAGTCTTGGTTCGAATCCAAGCCCCGGAACCAACATCTTTGGTTCCTGGCGACCGTTCCCTGTCAAGGGTTACAGGTTCGCCAAAACAAAAAAGAAACGCTGAAAGCAGCGCTTTTTTGTTATTTTAGCTCGACAGGATAAGAATTCGAACTTTAGTCCATAGCGTAAACCTTTTGATCCTT
>Ga0315277_10004817_pt1 | contig 17893 bp, 9 predicted proteins | sample YL17G05_15_MG_FD_203695 | JGI IMG/M metagenome (GOLD analysis project Ga0315277, IMG submission 203695) | Sediment microbial communities from Yellowstone Lake, YNP, Wyoming, USA - YL17G05_15 | ecosystem: Environmental > Aquatic > Freshwater > Lake > Sediment | place: USA: Wyoming | collected...
AATGGCGGGGATAAATCTGTCTTTAGGAAGAAACAAGTTATTGAAATTAATAAGAAAAATGGCTAAAATGAGGGGACATTCTTTAAGATGACAGTATCCTATAAACTAACCCATTAAATTAACAACGAACCCGGCTAGTAGATATCTTAATGCAAAAAATAAAACTAAACTGATTAAAGTCATTGGTATTATGTACTTGACTCCTTCTCTTTCCTCTCCTTTTCCAACTAATCCTAAAACAAGAGAAGCTAAGACATCAGTCATTATTATGAAAACAATAGAGAAGTATTTTATAAAATCAAGAGAAACATTTACAGCAGAAAAGGTAAAAGGAACGCTAGAACTGGCCATTGTTTCTATGCCCTGCATACTGGAGATGGTGTTTATGAGCGTTTCTACAAGAAGAGTGGATAGAGAAAAGAGAACCGGGGCCCCAATACAGGCAGCTACAAATATGAAAATGACATACATAAGGACATTAGAAGATGCCCTTTTTTCAACAAATCCCCTTTTCCTCATGTTTCTTGAAGTTTCCTCCAGCAATATGGAAAGGTTGCCTCCCGCTCTTATTCCGGAGATGATTAGAAAGACAGTCTTCTCAACTTTCTCGCTCTTTATCCTTTTTGTCATGTCCATTAGGGCACTTTCTAGTGTTTTTCCTGTAGCTATGTCTTTCCCTACTGTCATTATTTCCTTATCTAAGGGCGAAAATTCTGGTCTGGCGCTCATTAAGATAGACCTATCGATAGTCATTCCTGCACGGAGGTTGCTGGCCATTAATTGAAGAAAATCTGGAAAGATAAATTCTATTTTTGTGATTCTAGAAGATTCTGCTAAAGCTTTTCTAAAATAATCATACAGAAAAAATAATCCAAAAAAAACAAAGAAGCTAATAAAAGAAACAAGTATCCTTTTATATATAATCAGCGTAAGTAAGGAAACAACCAGCGAGAGTATAGCCCCGATTATTATCTTTTTTTTATTTTTGTGTATTAGGATAGCAAGAGAAATGTTTGGCAGTTTATTTTTAGACTCTGTTTTTTCTTTTTCATCCATTCTCCTTTCTGCGAGATTCTCAATTTTCTCAATTTTGCCATGAAATTTTTCCTGGCTGCCTCTTTCCACTTCTCGCGCCGGACTAATAGGCGGCTTGCTTAAGCCAACTGCCCATAATGCTAGGTCCAGTTCTCTTTTAGTATAGCCTGAATCAAGAATCTTCTTTTTTAATGCGTCAAGCGGGTACTTGCTATGGTAGGCTCTTAGATAGTCCATAATTACTTTCCTACGCCGATTCATAACCTCTTCAATTCTATCTTTATACTCTTCCATTTTATAAAAGACTTGGCCTCCTGGATTTTATCACTCCTAGAAACATTATTTGGATTAAAACAACAAAAACAAAAAGGGCTATGAACATAAGGATAGTTGTATTCTTTGGTAGATTTATAAGCGAAGAAATTATCGTCATAAAAGTTATTGATAATGCCGGAACAATAATTGCAATCAGCATATAAAAGACAATTAAGGGATTTAGTTTGTTGCCATAATTTTGAATCTGGATTAATTGCTCTTCATTTAACGAGTCTATGCTCTCCTGTACAACAATTGACATATCTGCTCCTGATTTCATGCCGCTGCTTATCTGCCATAAGGTCCTTCTGAAAAAATTAGACGGATTTTTTCTTCCAAGGTCGTCTAAAACAAGGGCTTCGGGCTCTCCAGCGCCGATTCTTCTGACCGCTTTTTTAAACTCTCTGCTTAGTTCCTCATAGTCTGCAGAGGAAACATTTACCAGTATGCTGAACAAAGGTATTCCTGAGTTTAACTGGACGAGTATGTCGCTTAGAGCAGGAATTAGGTTTCTTTCTATATTCCTTTGCCTTTTTGTAACATAAATATAAGGATAAACCGTCTGGCTAAAAAAAACAAAAAAAGCAAAGGCAATTCCTGCTAATATTCCGAAAATGTAAAAAAACCTTATTGAAAGGAAAGCAAAGACAGTCGTGAGTATTACTGAAAAAATTATCAAAGAAAAGGATAATGTTCTTAAGCAGATAGCAAGATACTCTTCTCTCGAAATGTCCACATTGGAATTAATGAGGTTTTCTTCTAATTTTGTACCTTTTTTATACCTTATCCGAGTTAGGAAAAACCTTGATCTGGCTTTTAAATTGTCTATATCAGAAAAAGTAAAAGGGATGTGAAACCTCATTTTCACCTCCCAAGAATGCCATTTACATCGTCTTCTCTTATTTTGTTAATAAGTTCTTCTTTATTTATATAGTAAAGGTTCATTACCCTGCCGAAATCGTTGAGGTCTCTTATACTTTTTTTAATTAGCCAAGCGAGAATGAATTTTTTCTCTTCCAGGTTCTTATTTAATTCTGACTGGGACATTCCAGTATTTCTGCCTATATCCTCAAAAAATCTCGAGCTTTCAGAATGCTTGACCATCACGTCTTTTTCCGGAACGTATCTATAAAGTACGTTTGCATCAGCTCGGTCTTTTCCTGATGTAAATTCTGCAACCTGGAAAACCCTCCTCACTCCTCTTCTCCTGTCTCTGAACATTACTACATTTAGGTTCACAGCCTTCAGTAAGTTTGCAGGGATGCTTAATGGAGGGTTTGTAAGCCTGTTTATTGTTTCAGTTGCAGAATCAGCGTGCAAAGTTGCATAGACGCTATGCCCTGTATGCATAGCTTCGAACAAAACCATCGCCTCTTCTTTTCTTCTCATCTCTCCTAAGACGATCCTATCAGGCCTCATTCTTAAGCTATTGACAAGCAAGCTAAGCATCGATACTTCTCCCTTGCCTTCTGGATTAGGAGTCCTTGTGACTAAAGGAGTCCAGTAAAGAAAATCAGGAAGCATGAGCTCTCTTGTATCTTCAACGCTTACTATTCTGTGGTTAGGGGGGATAAAAGGCATGCAGGCATTTAATATAACTGTTTTTCCAGATGCTGTGCCTCCAGAAATCAAGACATTCATCTCGTATTCTATGGCAAGCCACAACAAGGTTGCTATATCCATGCTTATCGTCTTATTATTAATTAAATCGATAATTGTATAAGGGTCTCTTGCGAACTTTCTTATGGTTATTGTGTTGCCCTTGGTGCTTATCGGGAATAATATAGAATTTACTCTGTCTCCAGAAACTAAATGGGCATCAAGTAAGGGGGTAAGAACAGTTATCTGCCTTCCGACTCTTCTAGCGACTATGTTAGAATAGTTGATTATCTCTTCTTCCTTGGCTATTGTTAGGTTTGTTTTTATCCAGCCGTATTTTTTATGATAGACTCTTATCGGCTCCTTTGAACTTTGGATAACCACTTCCTCCAAGTTAGGGTCATTGACTAAGAACTCGATTTCTCCAAGCCCAAGCATATCCTGCATCAACTTGCCAACCAAGAACTCTTGCATCTCAGGGTCGATTGTTGGAAGCTTTTCTTTGAAAAGAGAAACTGCTTCTTTCATAAATCTTTTTTTAATAATACCCAAAGATGCGGGGTCTATCATTTCTCCCATGCTGATTGTAGTCACCGAAACAAGCTCATTTCTTATCTCAGATAACAACGAAGCAGTTGCAATTCCGATTTCGGGAACGTGCAGGTTATAGGTTATGCCTCCAATATCCTTTGTTATCTCAATCGAAACTTTGGCCTTGTCAAGCTCAATGTTATACTTTTCAATAAGCCCTTCCTTGAACCCTTTTTTAATGCCTTCGTTTTCTTTTGATGTGGCTGACCTATCTGTTTTCCCGTTAAGTTTTCCTTTGGTTATATTGTTCTCCATCTTGCCTCTTTTTTATTGATATTGATTATTCAACAATCTTGATTATAGGTTCTCTTGCTGAAAGGTATTCAATTACCCCCAAATTTCCCGATTCTAGTATCTTACACCATTCCATAGCAACTTCTTCCTTTACTCTAAAGAGCCTTGCTATATTTGAAATCTTTAATTTCTTCTTTTCTTTGAGAACCTTATAAAGAGTGTCCAAGTCTGTTCCACTATCTTTTGATAGTCTGTTTATGTCTAACCCGCTTAATTCCTCCTTCGCCTCCCTGTTTTTTGCTCTCATGTCTCTAAAAAAAACGCCTGCTAATAAAGTAACTAACACAATCCATTGCAAAATTAAAAGTAATTTAGATGTCGGAGAGATTCCCTTATAAGCTTCGGAAAATTTTTTGCCTATCGATAATCCAGTCAAACCCCCGTCGGTAGTCATTTTGTAGGAAAATACTCCTATGTTTATTATTAAAATCACTACCACTACTAAAAATACTTTTAAAAAAATAGGTTTTTCCTCTTTTATCATTTTTCGTTACGTTTAAATAATAATACTTACTATATAATTTGACTAAAGATATTTATAAATGTTGCTAAATCAAAAAAACCCTGAGTTTTACTTCGAGTAAGCGAAGTTTTTAGGATGCATGAAAATTCCTTTTTAGAGGGGAATTTTCTGCACAGAAAATGCGAAAGCATTTTCTAGTGCTCGAAAACGAGCATTAAAAAGGAGGTTCAGTTTTCGACACATAAAAAACGTGGTCATAAAGAGTGCGTTTTTTGGGTGATCAAAAATTCAACTAAAAATAAATAAAAATTTTTGACAAGAGGAAAATGGTCAAGAAATATGGACAGGTAAGCGTAGAATACCTGATGATTTTTGGTTTTGTTACCATGGCGGTCATCATTATACTAGGGGTTGCCCTTAATTATAGCGGGACTATGAAAGATAATATAAAATTTACCCAAATAAAAAGCTATGCAGATAAAATTATAACAACCTCCGAGTCGGTTTTTTATGCTGGAGAGCCTTCTAAGGCAACAATAAGCTGCTACCTCCCAGAGGGCGTGAAAGAGGTTCAGGTAACGGAAAACTCCTTGTTTATAACCGTTGAAACTCATACAGGTACGAATGATATAGCATATTCTAGCAAAGTTCCCATATCGGGAAGCCTATCCAGTGGCGGGGGAATGAAGAAAATTGAAGTTGTTGCAAACGAAACTTCAATAACTCTAACTGAAATTTAAACATGAATAAAAAATTGCAAACCTCTCTTGAATTTGTGATAATGTTAGGATTCGTATTAATGTTCTTCTCAGTATTTTTATTGGTAATTCAGAGCAATATGGTTGATAAATTCGAGCAGAGGACAGAACTGCAGCTCAAAGCAATCGCATCAGATGCTCAAAGCGAGATAAATCTGGCTTTAGAGGCAAGCGATGGCTACTCTAGAGATTTTGAAATTCCAGAGAAAGTAGGAAACACCGATTATGACATTCAGATTGTAGACGAAATGGTATATGTTAATACAACTGACAGCCTTCATGCCCTTTCTCTTCCGGTTCCAAATGTTACAGGAGATTTGCAAAAAGGAAAAAACACCATTAGGAAAGAAAACGGAGAAATAATACTTAATCAATAAGTATTTAAATTAGAGAAAACTTATAAAATCATGAAAAAAGGGGCAGTTGGCAAGATTCAGCCAATAAAGAAATCTAATAATAATTTTATATTAGCTATAATCATAATTATATTATTACTGCTGGTTGTATTTGTTTTAGTCTATCTTGGTTATAATTATCTTGCTCAACCAATTGAGCCAAATGAAACAGAGCAAAATGAGTCCTATATTAATGACACTATTCCTATCAACGATTCAGGCATTAACGATACTTCCAGGCCGCCTGTGTGCGGGGATGGAAAATGCACTGGAAAAGAAAGCTACACTAACTGCCCTGCTGACTGCAAGAAGCCAGGCGGAGGTGGAGGAGGTGGAGGAAATCCTCCTTGCAGTCCTAATTGCGCTGGAAAATCCTGCGGAAGCAATGGATGTCAAGGAAGTTGCGGGTCATGTAATACAGGATATGAATGCAACTCTACTTTTTCCTGCTCTTTAATTCCATGCACAAATGAAACAGGATGTAATGTAAGAGGAACTTATTGTCAAGGCAACATGCATTACAACTGCACAAATACTAATAACGATATCTGTTTAGAGAGAATTAACATGACCTCCTGCTCTCTTGGATATTTATGCAACAATGCAACAGGCTGCTATGAGTCAATAAACTGCACTTCAGATGATAACTGCACATCTTTTAATAATGTGACTTGCAATGGAGAAGATCTTATTAATAATACAGGAATATGCAGCAATAAAAATTGCAAGATAAATTCCTCATTAATAATCAACTGCAATTCCTTAGATTCTTATACCTGTGATGAAGCTAGAACAAAAAGATATAGAAATGATTATTCCTGCTCACTAGACGAGTGCGTTAATCTATCTTCATTGATAGAAGAGTGCAATAACACCAAGTTTTGCGATGGGGAAGAGAAATGTGAATTAGGGAGTTGCACTGCAGGAACTGCCCCTAATTGCGCAGATTCATTCCCTTGCACAGTTGATTCTTGTAATGAGATTGAAAAATGCAACCATGTAGCCAATAATTCAGCATGCTTGCCAACACAATTCTGCGATATAAGCCAAGGCTGCGTTGATAATCCAACATGCCCAGGAACAGATGATTCCTGTGGAATTTTCCCTTCCTGCACCAACTGTAGCATTAATGATAATTGTTATGGAACTGAAAGAAGAGATTATTTCTGCAGCGCAGCCAATTCCTGCGCTTACAGGACAATAACAAAAGCAGAAAATATAACCAATGGAAACTGCGGCAATGGAAAAGATGATGATTGCGATGGAATAACTGACACAGACCCTGAATGTTACTGCTCCAATGATCTTGGATGTACTTCTGCAGGCACTTTTTGCGATTCAGCTACTGGAGTGCCTTACACCTGCAGCCTTAGAGGAGATGGCTGCTTTGACAGGATTAACCTACCTTCCTGTTCTGTAGGATGGCAGTGCATAAATGGAAGCGGATGCGAGGAAATACCCCAATGCGAACCTTGTTTGTATCCTGCTAATGGAAACTGGAATATTTTACTAAGTACATCTACTTCATGTTGCAATCAAATAATAACACTTAATGGGAATTTAACAATTTATGGACAGTTAACCTTTAGAAATGTTACATTAAAAATGAATTCTACTTATAACGGACAATATTGGATTAAAGTTATGAATGAAGGAATATTTAATATTTCAGATTTCAATGGAGATCCTTCTATCTTTAAAGCAGCAAACACCAGCAATAAATACTTGTTCTATGTTTATCCAGGGTCTAAATTTAAAATGAGAAATAGCGAACTTTATGATGCGGGATTTTCATTTGATAAACCAGGTTTGGTTATACAAACGAATAATTCAATAATCGAAAACTCCATATTCATAAATAATAATAATGGTATAAGAATTTCATCATCAAACAACAATACGATAAAACATTCTTTAATTCGCTTTCTTGGGAGTGATGGGATTCGACTAGAAAATGCAGATAATAATCAAATAACAAACGTGACTATCCTAGGGCCCGGGGGTGGGGGGCACGGAATATTTCTTGATTCTTCAGATAACAACTCTATCGCTGATTGCGATATAGGGAACACAACTGAGAATATTATTTTAGAAAGTTCACGTTATAATAAAATTACAAATTGTAATTTATGGAATGTTGCTCTGGCAAGTTTCTTTATAAGAAATTCGAATTTTAATAATATAGAAAGATGTAATATTTCATACTATGCAGAAAGAGGAGGATTCAATGGAATTGGCATTAATTTTATGGAACACTCTTGGAATAACATTTTCTCTAAATGTATTATTTCTAACCAAGTTGGCGGGATTGTTTTTATGGATAATTCTACAAATATAATCAAGGATAGTAAGATACTACAGAGTTTAAATAAAGATATTCTTGTAATAACAAATCCTATTTTTGTGCTTATGGAGAATAGTACAAATATCCTATTAAACACCAGTTTCGATAAAAACAAAATAGAATTTGGCCGAATTAACAACAATATATCGTATGAAATTATAGTAAAGTGGTACTTAGATGTTCATGGTAGTGATTCTTATGGTAACCCTCTCAATAACGCAAGAGTCAGAGCATGGAATATGAATGATGAATTAGTCTTTGATACTTATACTAATCCAAACGGCTGGATTTCTCAACAAGAACTTATTGAATATACACTGAACAGTACATCCACCAAATATTTTACAAATTATACAATAAATGTATCCCATGCAGGTTATATTGAGAAATCTCAAGAATTGAATTTATCAAATAGTAAGGTTTTATATGTTAATTTAGATGAACAGACAATTGTAAGCTCCTTTAGTCCTTGGATTAGGATAAAAACAGAAATAGAACAGTTGCTAAAAATTTTATTTAACATATAAAGATGCCTTTGCTGCATTAGATATTGTAAAATAAAGTGTGTAGTCCTAGGACATACGTCCCTAGGCTACACAATATTTTTCGAAAAGGTAATATTTATTAACTTAATTTTCATATAATAATCATGAAAAAAGAGGCAGTTGGCAAGATTCAGCCAATAAAGAAATCTAATAATAATCTTATATTAGCTATAATTATAATCGTATTGTTCCTGCTTGTCCTGTTTGTTCTTGCTTATTATGCTTATGATTATTTCAAGAAACTTCCCCCTCGGGGCAATGAAACAGCACCTCCGGGCTCTTATGTCAATGACACTACTCCCATTAATGGTTCTAATATTAATGATACATTAAGGCCAAAGAACGATGTGTGCGGGGATGGGAAATGCACGGGAAAAGAAAATTATACTAACTGTGCTAAAGACTGCAAAAAAACAGGTCCAGGAGGGGGTGGAGGAGGGGACACATGCACTCCAAACTGTGCAGGAAAATCCTGCGGAAGCAATGGATGCGGAGGAACATGCGGGACATGCAATGCAGGATACGAATGCAATTCTACATTTAAGTGCGCCCTGATTGCCTGCACAAATGATTATGGCTGCAATTCCTCTGGAATATCCTGCTCTGGCAATATGCCTTATAACTGCACAAATACAGATTTAGATATCTGCCTGGAAAGAATTAATTTAACAGCTTGTTCTTCTGGATGGCAGTGTATGAATGGCAGCGCTGCAGGATGCGAAGAAATAAAAAATTGCACTGAAGCTGCAGTAGCAAGTGATTGTTCATCTTTCTTTAACGACTGCTCTTATGGAATCTGCAATTCAACTGGAAAATGCGAGATAAGATTCAATCAAACTGGCTTATGCAGAGCAGCTTCTGGAGCATGCGGAGCAGCTGAAACATGTTCAGGAAACTCAGCAGCCTGTCCTGCTGATGCAAATTCAAGCGGAAATATCTGCAGAGCCTCAACTGGCGTATGCGATTCTGCAGCCAAATGCACCGGAGTATCTGCAGCCTGCCCATCCAATCCTTTTAATCTAACATCCGATGTCTGCAGAAACAATGTTTCAGAATGCGATGCAAAAGAGTTTTGCTTGGGTAACAATGCAATATGCCCTATTGATTCAAATAAAAGCAATGGAGACCCTTGCTCTCTTGGAACATGCCAAGCTGGAAGATGCACAACAACATGCACAGATACTTGCATCTCATTAGGATACGAATGTGGAAATCAATTAGTATGCCAACAGACAGCAAATTGCGGAACATGCACCTCTGGAACCTGCCAAAATGGGAGGTGCATTGTAAGTGAATGCAATTATTATGTATCAACAACGGGCTCTGATTCAAACTCTGGAACAATAGACAAACCCTTTGCAACAGTAAACAAGGCAGCATATAATGGTGTTCTTAAACCCGGAGATACATTATGCATACGGGGAGGGAGTTATCACCAAACAGTATATGCAACAAATTCAGGCAACTCCACTGATTATATAACAATAACTTCCTATCCAGGAGAAACTGCAATTTTTGACGGAGAATATACTATACCTTCAAGCCAAGGAACGCCTTTAATCCTGCTTAAGGGAGATTATATGGCTCTTAATAATTTAATAGTAAAGAGAAGTTATTATACTGGTGTTACTGCTATTGGAAATTATAATATTATTTCTAATGTAAAAGCTTTTGAAAGCATGGATGGGGGGCTTATCGCTATAGGCAATTACACCTTAATTGAGAACTCAGAGAGCGGATGGAACTGCCTGTCAAATGTGAATATGACAAGAACAAGAGGGACTTGGGGTGCTGGGCTAACTGCCGCAAGGCATCCATATTATGCAATTTTAAGGAATAACACAATTCATGACAATTGGGGAGAAGGATTATCTACTTTTGAAGCAGAATATACTTTACTAGAAGGCAACACTATTTATGATAATCAGGCTAATGTTTATCTATCTGATACCCAGCATTCAATTCTACGAAACAACTTAATTTATTGTACTCCTGGAAATCCCATTTATCCTTATTATACCCAAATAGGAATATTGCTAGGAGATGAGATGTTTAATCCTCCTTCTTATGGCAATAAAGTTTATAATAATCTTATTGTCGGATGCAAGAGAAATCTGCAGGTAAGTGATACGGCCTTAAACAATACATTTATTGCATACAATACTTTTGTTAATGCATTAAAGGACTACAATGTTTTTTTCACAGGAGACAGCAGCAGTAAAGGAAATGTAACATTTAACAACAACCTTATTCTTCAAGAAAATAACCTTCCCGTAATAAATTCCCTGCAGGTTACAGGAATAACTTTTTCAAATAATTTATGGTCAAAAACTCCTCCTGCCGCAGCTTCTGGAGCCGGAGATGTTATAGGAGATCCAAAGTTATTAAAAACAGGAAAAATTGCTCCTGGCCAATTAACTCCAGAATACTTCAAATTTACAAGCGATTCTCCTGCAATTGACAAAGCCAGTATTTCTGAAGTTAAAGAAGACTTTTTCAAAAATTCAAGAGGAAGCTCTCCAGATATGGGCGCTTATGAATATCAAGGAGGACAAGCAAAGAGCATGTTTATTAGTTATTGGCCATTTGCTATTGATTCTAGTTCTGATAGCACTTGGCAAACTTATAAAACTGAAATTATCAATTTAAGCGATATCGGATTTACTCATGCGGGCATTACTGTCTATTATCTTCAAACTCTTTATGGAGATAACTGGATACCTTTAAGTAAAGTGCAGAATAGGCTTGCTGAATTAAGAGCTTTAGGAATTAATTTTTGCTTTGAGCGGCCCGGGGATTCTGAGACTTATGCAGGTCACGAGGAAATTAGAAAGGGTTTAGACCCTCAGACTCACGCTTCAAATGGATTAAATTATAAGTATCTTGATTCTCCAGGATTAAGGATAGATGGATCCTGCACCAGTCAGTATAGTCCAAATGTAATAGACCCCTCGTATAAAGGGGCATTGTGGAATCATACACTTGAAAACTTAAATAATATCTCTAAGGCAGTAGGGCTTACTAATAATGATATCTTTTACATTGACTTAGAGTTGTGGAATCATCCAGAAGATATAGAAAATGGTTACTGTTATCCAGATTGGAAATATGCTGTGAGAAACAGCACAAGGTGCGGCGATAATCCAACTCCAAATCCAAATAATATTTCCACAATTGCTTATCAGAATTATATTTACCACTGGAAAAACAAAGGTTTAGAGATGAAACAGGCAATAAAGGATGTTGCACCTAATGCAAGGGTGATTTTCCATGCCGAATACCCTGAATCTAAATTTAATTTGAAATATGGATACGTGCCTCCAAATACAGGGGATCTTATTGACCCTACATTTTATTATCTCCCAAATTTGACTCATACTTCTAGACAAATAAATGAGATGAATCTTACTGGTTCTGCTGCTACAATAACCTTTAGTTATAGTTACTGGATCCAAAGCGGGAAAAAATATGAATCTTACAATACCTTCGATCCTGTGATCTCCCAGAAATTAGGTTATATGCTCAGGGAGGCAGGAGTTATTGGTATTTATGAATGGCCTGGACCTGACACATACACGTATAATCAATTGAAAGCTTTAGGGAAGTTTAATACTTATGATGAATTTTTGAATTATTATAATAAGCATGCGCAAGCTCTTGTAAAAGGATTTAGAGATGGAATAGACCCTGGAGTTTTAACTGAGATATGCAGTGATGGAATGGATAACGATGGGGACGCGATTGTTGATAATAACGATTCAGATTGCGTTTTAGCTGGCTCTTTTAAATTTGAAAACAAAAGATTGAACATAAGCACTTCTACAATGGATTTGGGTATTGAAGGTGGAGCAATTGTCTATATTAAAGACAAAACTTCTGGAGAAATCTTAATTAATACAAGCCCTTGGACAAACAGGCCTACTTTTTCTGGAGGGTTTGTTCCAACCCAGACAACCCCCGTGGCATTTGAGCAGCTAAGCAGCAATAAAGGAAGATTAACCTATACGTTATCTTTAGGGAACAATCTTTTAATTGATGCTACAATAGAAGATTCAGGCGAGGTAATAATCAATCTGACAGGAACAGGATCAAGCGTCAGTCGCTCTATAGACCTTCCAATAATGAACTTCCAAAAGCAATCTGCAATTCTTGGCAGCGGAGCAAAATATGTTCGTTCTGACCCTTCTTTTACTGATTACGCAAATTATTATGGTTATGGAATAAGTGCTCCAAACATGGTAGTTTTGGAAGGAACTAACTCCGTGTTGTCTGCTTGGCCAGAAGCTACATACTATAATTCTGTAGAAAATATACAGCTGCAGCATAATGCAGCTTATGACCATGCAATATTAATAACAAAACAAAATCCTAATAATACTAATTCCCAGCTGATAAAATCTTCTCCATTGAGAATAGGAACTTATCCAACATGGGTTAAAGCTGCAAAAAGATGGAAAATAAGATTTGAAGAGCGAACAGGAGCAAAGCCGCTGTGGGAAAACCCTACTCCTTGGGTAAGGAATATTCATGCAGTATATTATCCTAGAGGCGAGACAGATTCTAGTGATTATTCCACTTTATCAAGCATGGTTGCTCCTTCAAAATTATTGATGTTTATGTGGAATGGAGACAGGATTGTTCTTTTTGGAGACCATACCTATGCTATCAAAATAACTCTGCCTACTCCAGAAGTGCTGCAGATAATCAGGCAAAATGGCTGGCCTCTTGTTCTTTATCATCCTTATAATCTATTGCATTCTGATAATGGTACGACTACAAGGTTAAATTTCTTATCACAACAAGGATGGCTTCCTCCCGGATATCAATTTAATCCTGATTATGAAGGCACTCCTGAAAATTGGTCTAATTATTGGTCTGATGTAAAAGTGCATTATAGCGAGGATGAGCATGACCTTATCCATTCAGGCTCAACAAAATATAAAAATTATTTAGTCAGGAATTTTGGCAATTATTGCAATATACATAAGTGCAATGGCTCTTATTTTGATACCTTGGGAGCAAATGCAGGAGAAGAATTATTTGCCCCGCAAGGTAAAAAAATAGTAGACGGGCAGGATTTTATAGTCGGAGAGGAAAGCGCGATTAAAAATATGCTGGAGAAAAGGCCTGATTTGGCAATCATGAGCGAATATCAGGCTCCATGGCTTCTGCATCTGTCTTTCTATACCTGGGAGAGCACAAAAACTCACATTGATCAACAGGTATATACTCACTCAAAACTAAACCACCCATTGCGTGCTGCCTTAACTGGAAGTTACTCCTGGATGAAAGAGCTGAATGAACCTAGTTATTCAGATGATAAGATGAATGCTTTATTGGGCACGCTTCCTCAGATTTCCTTAAGAGGAGATTTAAGCGTTGTAGATGCTAGGGCAGACTGGAGCCAAGCCAGAGGAAAGTTATTCTGTGATGAAGAACTTTTTAGTGACCTTCCTGACACATGGGACAGCGATGCACTTGCCTATTATAAAAGCCAGAGAACAGGAAATTGGTTCAAAGCAATTATTAATAATGGGAATTTCCAGTATATAGAGAAATTTTCAGATGGAAAACAAACAATAAGACTTTCAAATAATTCAATTAATACCCGAGTATGCAATGAAGGTGCTATAACACAGACATGTTTCTGTGGAATGGCTTCGTATAGTTCAGGATATTGCTGCAACCATGAATGGAAGTCAACATCCTGCACAGTAACAAGTTCCGAACTTATGTTACGATCTGACACTTCGCTTTCATCAAGAATAATAGATTTCTTCAAAAGCATTTTTACAGGAAACACAATTAAGGATATAACTGGTTATTTCATTAAAAGTTAATTTTATTAACCCTATTTTCATTCTTATAACAATGCAAAAAGAGAGTTATGTTATAGAATCTGCTCCTGAAGAGAAGCATAGAATATGGAAAATTTTAATTATAATCCTGATAATTGTTCTTCTTCTAGCAATATTTGCTGTTATTTCTTTTAATATTTACAAGTATATAACAACCCCTAAAAATGAAACAAACGTTACAGTCCCTCTAAATACTTCGCAAAACACAACTCCTGTTAATCCCATAATAAACAACACTCTAACTAATTTAACAAATACAACAGGAAACACTACTCCTCCCGATGATAATCCTCCTGATGACACTCCAACCGATTGCACTCCTAACTGCACAGGCAAAGTTTGCGGAAGCGACGGATGTGAAGGGACTTGTGGAACATGCAATTCAACTCATTACTGCAATGCAACTCAACAATGTGTAAAAACTCCTGCTAACTGCACGCATGAGTCTGGTTGCTCAGGAGTTGGAAGCTTTTGCGATGCAGTTACAAAAATTCCTTATACCTGTGCTCTTGGAACAGATGGATGCTTGGATAGAGTAAATGCAACAGCTTGTTCAGCAGGTTATATCTGTCATATCGGAGCTTGCGTTAAGCAAGGGATTTGCGGCAATGGCATAAAAGAAGCAGGAGAATTATGCGATGATGGAAGTAATAATGGAAACCTAGGATATTGCAACAGCAATTGCAAGGGATTAATTGGAAACTATTATGTCTCCCAGTTAGACAGTAATTGCAACGACAATGGTCCAGGAACATCTTCTCAGCCCTGGTGCACCTTAAATAGAAGTTATACTTGGTATGCTGGAGCAGGAAATAAAGTGCAAGAAGGGAATATTATTATTTTTAGGAATGGAAATTACGGAACTTTTAGGGAGCATACTAATGATGCTCCAGGATATTTATTTTATAGAAATAACTGGATAACTTATAAGGCAGATGCAGGCCATACACCAGTATTGAATAGCATATCTGTACAAAACTTAGATAAGTGGGCCCCAATAGAAAATGGAAGGTCTTATTTAAGGTTTGTTGGATTTAATATCAGTAATGGTGCGCGTTTTCTTTATACTTCTTATATTCAATTAATTGATTGTGATTTTAGAACACAACCTCTTCCTTATTCAGGAGCATATGCTCCTTATTTTAGCGACGGAGCATATGCTGTTAGCTTTGAATACAATATCAGCAATGTCTTAATAGAAAATTGCACCTGCCACCATGGGGATGAAGGAATCTATATGAGCATTGTAGAAAATGTCACTGTAAGAAACAATCGAGTATACCTTACAGGAGAAGATTCACTTAAATATTCTGGAGCAAAAAATCTGGTGATAGAGAATAACATTCTTCGTGAAGTGTCTTGGACGCGCGGTCCTGTTCAGATTTTTGGCACTAAAACAAGCGACTTTATTGAGGGAGAGACTATTGTGCAGGAAGGAACAGGCTCAGAAGGTGTTTATTGGAAGTATATTACTACTTCTACTAGTCCTTACGCGCTTGTTTTCCTGACAAAAGGAAGTTTATTTTTAGATACAGGGCATGGAGGAGGGCAGACAGTGAAAGGGTTGACAAGTGGAGCGACAATTACACCTGTTACAAAAGTAGACCCGAGGCATAATGATATACTAGAGACTCATTCAAATTCAAATTATAATGTTATAATAAATAATAACACAGCCTTTTCAGTAGTAGCGCAAGGGATAACTACTTATGGCATGGGAGGAACAAAAAAGGTTGTTATAACAAATAATCTGGTGTATGGGCCAGCTAAAGAATTTGTAATAGAGGGAATTACAGATGTTACATTTGTGAATAATACAGCTATTGGCTCTGACTGGGGAGTAAGATTGCAAGAGGCGTATAGCTCTGATAAGCAGTATGCTTTAAATGTAAATAAATTTGAAAACAACTTAGTTGAGAAATTAACTCATGAAGCAGGAACTCCTGGAAAATATGTGATAGTTGAAAACCATGGAGCAAATATATTCGGCAATAATCCTAATGGCGCAGGAAGTTTTGCTTATCCATTTAATATCAATGAAGAATCCGAGCTTGTTAATTACAATTTCAATAATTTGTTTATGGATTACTCCAACAATGATTTCAGACCATTAGAATCCAGCCCTGCGTGTGATGGAAGCTTAAACAACAAGCCTGAAACTCCTATAGGCGCTCCCCTTCCTTGTTCTTGCAGGAGCAACAGCGATTGTATATTCGGTGGAAGTTGCATTCAAGAAAAGTGTGTTGGAACAAAAAATTGTCTTGGAACAGATAAGTCATGTGGGACTTTCCCAAATTGCATTAACTGCAACCAGCTAGATGGATGTTACCAAACATCTTATAGAGATTATTCTTGTTCAGCAGGCAGTTGCACTTATACAACTGATGATTGTACTGATTGCTCTTGTTCTTGTGAGGGTTACGGCATAGGAGAATCAATTGAAATTGGAAACTGCAATGATGGAATTGATAATGATTGTGACAGCAAAAAAGATAATTTAGACAGCTCATGCCAGGTGCCTTCTGGATTTCCCCAGGATTATTCTGCTTATTTTAGGTTTGAAGGAAGTATAAAAGATTATACAGGAAATAATGCAGGCAAGTGGTATGGTGCAGAAGAGGTTTATTCTAATAGAAATGCAAACAGCAAGGCACTGGAATTTGATGCAATAAATGATTATATAAAGTTGCCAAATAGCGAGTATCTTGATTTGCTCGATGATTTTACAATTTCTGTTTGGGTTAATTCAAAAAGCATAAACCCTGGCGTTATTATTGCTAAAGGAGATGTAGGGCAGGATTATAGAAGCGCGCAATATGGCCAGTATGGGCTTTGGAAATCAGGTTCAGGCAGTTCAATAAATTTCTTGTTGGACCTTTATAATTCTACTGCTGTTGAAAGGGCAGATACAGGAACAAATTATAATATTAACCAATGGAAGCATGTTGTTGGAGTCTGGGATGGAGCAACAGCTAAGATTTATGTTGATGGTAATTTAGCTTTTTCTGAGCCAACTGCTTTCTCACAATTAGCGCATTCTGTTGACAGCCGCAACCAGATTTTAATAGGCGTAGACTACAGAGATAGCTATACCCGACATAGATTTAATGGCTCAATAGATGACTTAATTGTCTATAAGAGAGCTTTAAGCGAGTCAGAAATCCGACAGATTTATTGTTCGCAGGGAGGAAGTGGCAGTATTTGCGGGCTGTCTTCTATGAATTTTGCAAGAATTTGGAAAGCGCTAAGAAGTTTATTTAGTTAATTTTATTAAGCAGATTTTCTATTTAATGCCATGCAAAAAAAGAGCGAAAATGTAATAACAATTGAACCTGTTAAAAAGACAAATAATAATCTTATATTTGCTATAATCATAATTATATTATTATTGCTGGTTGTATTTGTTTTAGTCTATCTTGGTTATAATTATCTTGCTCAACCAATTGAGCCAAATGAAACAGAACAAAATGAGTCCTATATTAATGACACTATCCCTGTCAACGATTCAGGCATTAACGATACTTCAAGGCCAAGAACTGCTGTATGCGGAAATGGCAAATGCGAAGCAAAAGAGAATTATACTAGTTGCCCTGCTGATTGCAGGAGGCCCGGCAGTGGTGGCGGAGGAAATAATGGCGGGAATAATACTCCCCCTTCATGCACCCCAAATTGTACAAATAAGCAATGTGGGAGTGA
>Ga0315277_10004818_pt1 | contig 17893 bp, 9 predicted proteins | sample YL17G05_15_MG_FD_203695 | JGI IMG/M metagenome (GOLD analysis project Ga0315277, IMG submission 203695) | Sediment microbial communities from Yellowstone Lake, YNP, Wyoming, USA - YL17G05_15 | ecosystem: Environmental > Aquatic > Freshwater > Lake > Sediment | place: USA: Wyoming | collected...
CGGATCTCGTCCCCGCGAGAATGGCCGTCACGGTCTCATAGTGGATCACGTCCCACGGCGGATCGGTTTTGGTGAGCGAATAAGTCTGCTGCCAGGTCTGGCCGCCATCGAAGGAATGGAGCAGGTCGATATGGGACTTGGGCGCCCGGTTGTAGAATCGGCCGCCGTACTCGATTCGCGTGATGTCCGTCGGCGCATCGACTTTGAAAACGACGTACGCGTCCTCCTTCGCTTTCTCGGCGCGCATGACCCCCTGGTAGCCGGGGTGCTCGGACTTGGAGGTCATATTCTTCTGGTCGATGACGTACGGCTTGTACTTTTCGCCCTGCAGGTCGGGCCAGAGCACGATGGATTCCGTCTGGTCGCCCGCACCCACGTAGATCGTATTGGCCCCCAGCAGGAGCTTCGGCTGGGTCTTGCTGTTGAGCATGGTCGTCGTTTCAAACTGGATCGCTCGCAGGCACACGTCCGCGGCGTTGCTCTTACCCATGAGAGACACCTTCACGAGCGCATCGTACTGGCCGTTGACTTCGCCGCTCAGCGCCAGATCGAGCGGGACATCGCCGACCGCTTCTGCCTTCCACACCTCGGCCCAAGTCAGGCCGTTCGTCGTACTGATCGAGACGCTCACGGCATCTTCGACCGTCCTTCGCGAGAAGTCGGCCTTGATCCGCAGGTGGGTGATGACGTTGGCTCCTTCGATCTTGAAGACGATCTCGCCGGGCTCGCCGGCGTCGGAGGGCGTCACGCCCCTTAGCTGGATCGCTTTGCAGCCGGAAATGCTGTACGCCGCCTCCGCCAGCGATTCCTGCGTCAGTTCGGGCTTGAACGTGCGAATTCCGTTGCCGCGGATTCGATAGCGCACGTTGGTCTTCTCGGGGTCCTTGCCATTGTTGGGCACGTAGTATTCGGGCGAGTCGCCCAGGCTCTTATAGTAGCGCGTGTAGACTTCGTTCTGCCGCAGGTTGAGGATGTATCGGTGGCCCCGGTCCCAGTTGTAATAATAGTATCGGTACTTCAGGCCGTTGGGATTGAAGCATCGGTACTCCTGGGCGAGATCGCGGGCGCAGTCGGCGCCGGTGAGAAATCCATTGCTGCTGGTGGCGTTGAGGCAGTGATATCGGGCGATATGTCCGGGCTCGACCCGGCCGGCGGAAGCCTCGCAGCCGCCTTCCTTGCCGATATCCTCGACACCGGCGATAGCCACGCCGTCGCATAATGTATAGAGCGCGGACATGCTGTTGTCGTACATGTGCCAGCGTCCGTCGTACTGCACCTCCGGGACGGTGTGCAGTGTGATGTCCCAGAACTTGACGGGGTATCCCATGGCGTCCCAGATCGAGCAGTTGATCCCGGCGATCGTGCTGCACATGGTGTAGCCGTAGTCGTTGAATTGCCGGATGGGGTCGGTGCATTCCATGCCGTGCAGGTTCATCGGCGTGGTCTGCCGCCGTGCGATGTGGTTCCAGTAGAACATTGCCCAGCATTTCTCCGCCGGCTCCTGCCAGCCGGCCGCGATGCTGTGGATCATGCTCCCCATATCTGAATAGTCCGGCGACGCGTCTGTGACGACCTTCAGATTGCACATCTCGCCCGACGCCGCGCCTCCTGCGGACACGATCAGGAACAACGCTGACACTGCTGCAAATCCTGCCTTCATTCTCATGTTCTCCACTGTACCTGCGCGATCCCCTCCTTCATCATACCTGAGTTTCCCGTCCGGCGAAACCATCTGTGAGTAAGGTCACCGCCCGGAAATGCCGATACTCCTGTGAGAGAGAGGCGACATCGGCGTCTTCGTCAGGCCCCGGCAGAGCCGGGCAGGCAGTATGTTCAAAGCATGTATGAATTGCAGCACGCGAGACGGGGGATTCACCCTTCTGGAGGTTGTCCTCGTGCTGGCCATCCTCGCGGTTCTGGCGGCGATCGGCATTCCGCGTTTGAGCCGCGGATCGGGCGGGGCGGGGAAATGGCGCTACTTCCTCCCTGTGCCGGCTCGGGCCTTTTTCGCTATTCGCTGTCGCATTTTGGCCAAGGTGGTTTTCAAGTAGCGGTTGTAACCGCTGGGGCTCATCCAGCCTGCGGGACATTCCACGGGCTCAAGCTCCCGCGCTTGGAACCAGAGGAACTGGTGCGTCTTGCTCGTGGCTCGTCGCACGCGAACTTTATACTTCTCGCCGGACTTCTCTCGCACGCGGGCGATCCGGCCGTCCGGGATTCTCACGCAGTCGCCATTTCCGATAATCGCCATGACAACGATCCTCCTTCCCGGAGTCACCCGGCGTAGGACAGCTTGCCGTCTTCGAGCCGGGCCGCCGAGGTGTAGGGGTGAATCTCGTTCTTGCCCAGGTCCAGTATGTGCTCGACGACGATCCCCGCCGCCTTCAGGAAATCGGCGATGAGGGACCGGTGGCACCGCCACCAGAGGGCCTCCGAGCACATAATTGCCGTTCGTTTGCGGCGGGCCAGTTCAAGCAATTGCTCGATGCCGGCGCGGAATTCCGGCGTCTCCATGTGGTCGGCGTAGCCACGGAACGACTCGTTGCGCCAGGCGGTGTTGTGCGAGTCCGGCCGGGGCCTTCTCCTTCCGCCCAGCTCCGGCAGCCACACGTACTCCACGCCGGCCTGCGCGAGCGACTCGCTCAGCGCACGCTGGTTGAAGTGAGGGTATCGGCGGGAGGCAGGATACTGACGCACGTCGGCCACGGCCTCGATCCCATTGGCCGCAAGCATTGCCAGGAAATCTGAAAGCGCTCGTGTAGAGTGCCCGATAGTCCAGATCTTCAGCTCGCCAGACGTCCCGTTCATACTGCAGAACCCTTTCCATCAACCGGCCACGGTAACTGCCGAGCACGGTTGGAGCAATGAGCGAATCCCTCAAACTGCCGGCCGCCCACCGCTGCGTAGTAATGCGGAAGAATCTGCGGGCGGCATTAACCCGGGACAGCGACGTGGACGGGTGTGATGTCCACGGCCTTGGCGATGTCCCGCGGGTTGATGCGGACCAGCAGCCCGCGGGCGCCGCCGTTGATGTAGATGCGGTCCAGGTCCAGAATGCCGGCCTCGCAGTAGATGGGGATGGGGCGCCGCGTGCCGAAGGGGCTGGTGCCTCCGACGAGGTAGCCGCTGTGCCGGTTGGCGACCTTGGGATCGCAGGGGGCGACGGATTTCACGTTGAGGATTCTCGCCAGTTGCTTGGTCGAGACCTCGTTGTCGCCGTGCATGAGCACGATCAGGGGCTGGCCGGCATCGGTCTCCATGACGAGGGTCTTGACCACGATATGCTCATCGACGTCCAGCTCCCGGGACGAGACGCGGGTGCCGCCGCGTTCCTCGTATTTGTACGTGAAGACCTCGAACTCGACCCCATGGTCGAGCAGGCAGCGAATCGCGTTGGTCCTGGGATAATCCTTCTGTGCCATCGGCGACTATTGTAAGTCGTGGTCCCGCCGCTGCCAAGCGGGCACTTGCCTGATCGCAATCCTGATCGAATGACCGGCTCGTGAAATGTGAAGGTTGGTGAATGAGAGAGGATGCCCAGTGCGGCGCCGATGTATTTTACAGGTTCTTTACTTGTCCCTGTGAGCGGCGGGGCTGTACAGTGAGCATGAGTCTCTGGCAGTTGTTTTGAAAGGCGGATTGTCATGGGTGCAAAGGCGATCCTGGCGACGGCTCTGCTGATGATCTGCTGCGTGCAGACAGGCGGCCGGACGAACCTCGATCCGGCAGGGTATACAAGTCGCACCTACCGGCCGCCGGCCGGCGGCAACCTGCTTCGTAACGGCAGCTTCGAGGGATCGCTCAAGTACTGGCATCGGGGCCTGGACAGCACCATCGAGCTGGTGAAGGCGGGACGGCCCGTGAGCGGCCGCAGTTCGTGCAGCATCCGGTTCTCCGATGAGCGGATCACGTGGTCGGCCCCCTTCATCCTGGAGCCGGGCTCGACCGTGACGGCGAGCTGCGACCTCGGCTCCGTGCAGGGCGACGGCCTCTTCCGTTTCTACTTGGCGCCCACGTGCCGCTCAGCGGGCAAAGAGCCATTCCGGCCCTTCTGGGGCGCCAGCGGCAAGGAAATCGCCGTCACGTGGAAGGAGTGGAAACGCGTCTCCTGGGTCATCACGATTCCCGACGAGAAGGTTCTGGACTACCGCACCTGGTGGGATGGCAAGACGTGGATGCTCATGCTCGTGGGCAGGAGCATACAGCTTGACGATCTGGCGGTGATTCCCGGCGACGGCCGCAACGAGTTCCGGTCCTTCTCGCCGATCGAGGTGACCGAGATGCCGGCGAATCTGCCCCCGTGGAAACCCACGTGCCGGATTCTGGAGAAAGGTTTCGAGGCCGAGCTGGAAACCGCCGTCTTCAATCCCGGGGCCTCGGCGCGCGATGTCACCGTACGGTGGCAACTGCTCGACTTTACCGGCTCGCGCGTTCTGGAAGAGCTTGGCACGAGCGATCTTGCACTCAAAGCTCTCGCGACGACGCTGCGTCGCCATACGGTCAAGCTCACCATGAGCGGCCTGGTTCTCGCGCGGGCGACGGTCCTCGATCCGAACGGCAGCGTTCTCGGCGTGTCCAATGCGCCGCTGACGACGCTGCCGTTTCCGAAACACGCTTCGCAGCCGAACTGGGAGGAGCGTTTCGGCGGCACGGTCGTGGCGGGTGATCCGAATCCCTATCCCACGCCGCTCCTGGCCGCCGCGCAGCATATCGGCTTCGGCTGGTCGCGCTGGTATCCTCACATGAGCTGGCAGCGTGTGCAGCCGAACGGACCCGATGCCTGGGACTGGCCGGATGAGCTGGTCGATGCTGTCCTTGCCGCCGGCATCAGCATCAACGCGGTGCTTTATGCCAAGCCGAAGTGGGCCTTCGATGACGCGAGGAGCCGCCACCTTCCGAAGGACATGGCCGACTGGTCCGCCGGCGATCCGCGATGGGACGACCTCGCCCTCGTCACGAACTGGGACCGGTACGTCACCGAAGTCGTGACGCATTATCGCGGCAAGTCCATCGCGTGGGAGGTGATGAACGAGCCCTACTGGGCCGAATGGGACCCCGGCACCTATACCCGGATGGTCAAGCGGACGTACCGCGTAGTCAAAACGGCGAATCCCGATGCGGTCGTTATGGTGGACAGCGTTTACGGCATCGACTCGCTTCACCAGAAATTCCTCGATCTCGGCGGCGCGAAGTCCTGCGACGTGTTCACCTTTCACAACTACAGTCCGGGCGAGTTCTCCAGCGGCGACCATGTGGCGGGCCTGCGCCAGGCGCTCGACCTCGCCGGCGGTCGGAATGTCAAGCTCTGGTTCAACGAGGGCTGGACCCACTTCCCGTCGTCGGAGGACTACCCGGCGAATACCCTGTTTGCCGACCGCGGGCCGGCCCAGGTGGTGTACGGGGCCGTGCGGGCGATCGCGGACACCTTTGCCGCCGGGCTGGACAAGTTCATCATGTTCCAGTTGGGATACGACCACCAGGGCCGCAGTTGGTGGGACTGGGATGGCGACGGCACATCCTTTTACGACGACTGCCACCAGCCGATGGCGGTCGTTCCGGCCTTCAACGTCCTGTGCGAGCACCTTGGCCTCAGTTATCACGTCGCGACCATACGGGCCGACGGCGCTGTCTTCCACGTCTTTGAGGACGAGCGAAACCATCGCGGGGTGGTCGTCGCCTGGGCCGAGAAGGAAGGGGCGCGATTCGATCTGCCGCTCAGCGGCCTGGTTCAGATGGATGTCACGGGCAACGTGGCCGATCTGAAGTCCGACGGCAACGCGACCACTGTGGCTTTTGGCGGCAGCGGTGTGCCGGTGTACCTCTATTCGAGAAATGTCGTGAGCGGCGAGACCCTGGCAGCAGCGCTGCGGCCGTTCGAGCGGCCGAATGTCCTCATCCGCAAGGGTGTTTACGCTCTGCCGACGGACTGGATCAGCAAAGGCGCCGAAGGCAACCCGTATCTTTTCCAGGGCAAACCCATCTGGTGGCTCGGCCGGGTCTATCCGCCGGAGATGGGACTCGTGGCCAACTATCGCTGTTTTCCCGACTGGGTGCCGGCCCAGACCAAGTGGACCGAGTTCGCCAACTCTCAGGGCGGCAACCCGGCGGCGGGGCTCGCCGGCGGTCTGAAGATCAGCGTCGTCACGGAATGGATGGCCGGCGACCGGGCCAAGCCCTCCGCATTGGTCTTTGTCGCCCCGGAGAGCTCGATTTACCGCGTCGAGGCCGAAGTAGTCTCCGAGCGTTGGGCCGGTGGGGGAAAGAGCTGGCTCGAGCTTTACGTTCTCAACCGAACGACGGGCAAGACGACGAGACTTACTCGCTATGATTTGCCGGACCGCATGGCCGTGCCCATCAGCGAACAGGCCTCCCTGGCGGCCGGGCAGGAGCTTGCCTTCGTCTACGGCGCCGACCAGTGGAACACCGGCGCCAGTTGCGCCTTTCGCAAGATGGAGATCACAGCTACTACAGGCCGGTGATCAGCTCTGCATCTGTGCCCTGGACTTTTGCAGCTCGCGCCAGAAGGGCTTGCCGAGAAAGCTCTTGTCGTCGAGCGTGCAGAGCAGCTCGTACATCGGCCGGGTCACGGTGAAGGCGACGATATCGGGCGGCAGGTACTTGCGCATGGCGATGTCCGTCGCGCCGACCATGGCGAGGGGCTGTTCGAGGTCCTCGAACAAGGGGCCGAGCTGGCCGCAGCCGGATGAAAAGGGGGCCGTCACGCGAGGCGGGGTCGGCCGGCCCTGGTGGTAGTAGGCGGCGGTGATAAAGAGACCCAACTGGTCCGGATTGACGAGGAACGTCACTGTTTTGAGATACTCGTACTGATCGTCCTTGAGCGGGCCGATCAGGATATTCGGATGGCTCGGTTTGTAGTGCGGGCTGCGGTCGATCCATTCGGCCATCGTCTCGGCGGAGGCCTTGAGCCCTTCGGCGCCGTAGAGAAAGTCGATCATCTCCTGCCGCGAGCGGGTTGCGACGTCGAAGAGGTACGTGCCCGCGCCGCCGCAGCCGAAATTGTCTTTCGTCAGGTGCAGGGTCTCGCCCCGGAGCCAGCTCCTGAAGAACATGAACACGCAGGCCGGCCGGCCCTTTACCGGGCGAACCAGCGGCTCAAACGCCGACGCGTCGGGCGCGTCATACAAACCGATCACCGGCAGCGTCACGCCGGCTTTCTCCATCAACAATGCAGGATAGCGAGCCATAATCTCAACCATGAAAATCTGAAATTTGAAATCCCAAATCTGAAGTACGAAGAAGGACTCGACGCTTCACATTTCAAACTCGACCTAACGAGTACGAGGACCGCCGGGCGCCTGTTCGGGCGGGAAGACGGTCCAGGGTCTGGGCGGCAGGTCCGGCAGGTAGCCTTTGAGCCAGTCGTACTGCGGATGCTTCTCGATGAAGCCGGCGGCGCTGAATCCGATATCGCAGGAGCTGCCCCATTTGGCCCAGATTCGCCAGGCCTTGGCCATGTCGGAATCCACGACTTTGCCGTCGAACGCTCCGGAGGGCCGGAACGCGGCCGAGGGGCCCGGCACGCTGGCGTCGTCGAGGTCGAAGTGCCCGCAGAGGGTCCTGCTGTCCGGCTGCTCCTTTTGCAGATAGACGTCGTAGTGATCGGCGAGCATCTGCTTGGCCAGCGAGGCGTCGATCCGCCCGTAATGCTCTTTCATCAACTGGTTCCAGCGGACGCGGCGGGAAACGGCGCAGTCCCTCACGTCGTCCCAGGTCGCCTTGGTCTCCCTCCTGAGGATTTTCACGTCCGCCGTGACATTGGAGCCGGCGAAATACCCGTTCTTCTGTTTCTGGAGGCTGTGATATTTCAGGCCAAGCTCCAGGCAGGCAATTTCCCCGGTTCGGATGTCCCCCAGCAGCCACGAGTTGGCGTACGCCCCACTATTGTGTTTGATCAGGATGTCCGCCCATTCGTCGATGCTGTTGGCGTACTGCATTGCCTTGCGGGCCCGGACGAATACGGGAGTTCCGCTGCGGCGGAAGCCCCAGAACTCGCCGATCGTCGTCTCCGTGCCGATGAGGCCGGCGTCGGTAATGAAGAAATCCGTGGCGCTGTAGATGCAGGGGCCCCAGGATTGCATGAGGATGCGGTGGCCCTGCTTCGGGACGAGATCGACGATGATATTGGCCGACTTGCCCAGCACGTAGGGGCACCAGGAATTGTGGGCCATGACGATCTTGCCGCCGGCGGTGGCGTCACCGGTGGCGACAAACGCGCTGCAGCCGGGGTGGCCCATCTTCTGTTCCTTGATCGGCCACCAGTACCACAGGACGTCGATGAACCCGTTCATATACAGGATCTGCTCATAGGTGACATTCTTGCCCGCGCGGCGCATGCCGGCGGCCATGCCCCGCATCTCTTCGGCGTACTCGGCGGGGATTTTGCCCTTGAACAACCGGGAGGAGGCTCTGACGAAGTAATCGAGGTTGCGGCTGGACTGGAACTCTTCCGTGTAGGCCAGCGTGCGGAGGAATTCGTCGATCTCATCGGCCGTCAGGTACCCGCGCTGGAATCCACGTTCAAAGGGTTCGCCCTCGATGTGCAGAAAGATCCAACCGTTTTCATCGTGCCGATACCCCTTGGCCAGCCAGTCCTGCTCCTGCCGGTCGGTAGAGACAGCGGCCATCCGGCAGGATGTCAGCCAACCTGTCGATAGGATCACGATGCAGCACGTAAGAATCTTGGCGCACATTCTATTGCTCCTGCTCTCCGGCCGATCCGCCGGACACTTCGTCTTCCATTCTCGGCCCCAGCCCGTCACGCGCAACCCATGCGAAGACCGACCCCGCCGCTACGCGAGGCCCGTGCCCCAGTGCCGCGGCGGGCGAATTGTACCACACGGCGCTCACGTGCGGAATGACGTAACGGGAGGATTGTCTTCGGCGTGCTGACGTGGATGTGTGGTCGGATGGCACCTGATGTGCCGGGCCTAATGCGTCCACTGGTAGAAATCCGGCCGCGTGGCGCCGTCGTAGCCGCCGGCGATGAACAGGGCTTCGTTAGTCGTGCAGGCGCCTTGGCCGCGAGCAAAGTAGGGCAGGGGGACGGCATCCCGCCATCCGCGATTGTCCGTGTCATAGATGAGCATCGTGTCGGCGTAGTCCTGCAGCGACGTCCGGACGCCGCCCACGACGTAAACCAGGTTGCCGACGACCTCAATCTCGGCATAGCAGCGCGGGTCGGGAATGTCGATATACTCCAGGATGGTGCCGTCCGTGATGAACCCGATGGGACTTGGCTGCAACCACCAACTGTAGTACTCCATCGTGTCGGTGCCGGCCAGGGAATAGAAGGACGGGCCCAGGGCGCCGCCGAAATCGCCCAGCGCCCGCTTGGGCCAGTGCTGCGGTTGCAACGCTTCGGAGGGAATCCAGACGTCGAGATCGGGATCGTAGATATCGATCCGATCGACGAGGGTGTGGCCGGGGTTGGTCAGGCCCCCGAAGATCCAGATCTGGCCGTTGATGACCGCCGAGCCGGCGTCCTCGCGCGGCACCGGCATCGGAGTGCGGGGCCACCAGGTATCGGTGCCGGGATCATACACCCAGACATCGTTGTACTTGGCAGGCACCTTGTGATCATAACCCCCGAAGCAGAAGAGCTGATCGTTGACGGCCCGCAGGCAGACGCTTTGGACAGCCCTGGGCAGGGGGGCGATGGGCTCCCACCGTGACCCATCATAGACCATGGAGGAGGCCGTCTCGTTCCCGTCGCAGATGCCGGCGACGGCGTAGACCTTGCCTGCACACGCCTCCAGGCCGAACTGTTCCTTGCCTTCGAGCATGTCCGGCAGACGCAGCCAGGGGCCGGACGCGAGCAGCAGCTCCCCATCGATGTTGCCCCAATTGGCATGTGCCCCGGATGTGAGGCACGACAGACACACCACGAGCGCAGACCATGCGGGTGTTCTCATACCGCCTGCTCCACCATAGAACCTGCCCGGCAGGGCGGCGACGATGCAGTTTGACCACCGCATTGTGACGCCCTTCGGGACGCTATGAGTTTCGACCGTGCTTGTGGAAAAGAACCAGACGCTGCCGGACGGGAGTCCTCCTCGTCACTTCGGCACCGTATTGTACGCCGACCCGGGCGGCATGTCAATAGCCACCATCCATTTTTCTTGAAGGACCAACTATGGGCCGGATCGGGCGGAGGGCCGGCAAGGTGTCTGCCGACCGGCCCTCCGAGCCGATCCGGGAAAGCAGGACTCCCCGACCATGATGCTGACACGGGCAGGCGAGTGGCCCCCCGGGGCCGGCCCGGCACCGGGGGTAAGTGACCCGCCTGAAGGGGGAACTCGCAACGGGCCTGTCACTCGGCGGGTACCGCGGGGTAGGCGGACCGCCTGAAGGGGGAACTCCGAACGGGCCTGTCACTCGACGGGTACCCGAGGGTAAGTGACCCGCCTGAAGGCGGGACTCCGAACGGACCTGCAGTTCCATGGGCGCCAGGGGGGTAAGGGCGACTATCGACTCGGTCTGCTCGACCACGGCTGCTGCTTCATAGGCGCCGGGCAGTAAGACTTGGCACCGGCGGCACCAGAGGAAGGAATTTCCAGCAAGTCCGTTACGTTTCATGGGGATTGTGGCACATCATTGTGCTGGCGGGTGACCATAGTAGCCAGGGACGATCGGCGTGGACCGCTCGTCCGAGGGCCCAAAAGGGCCGTCCGATAACTTTTTTCTTGATTTTCCCGCCTCCGCGGGATAGGGTTGCGTTCGAGTGCTATGGCGTAGTGGGAGGTGGTTGAAGTGATTTTCACTTCAGGTCTGCACTTTTTGCTGGAGGACAGGGCAGCACAGGTCGATTCCAGGGACAATGGATAGGATACACTGTGCGCCGGCATTGTGCAGTCGGACCACTCGAAATCGAGTCGCGCTGCAGGTGCGCAAACTCTTTTGGGAGGATATGTTATGTTCAGGCTGAAGGAAGTGTTCAGCAGATACGCGGTCGCCGTGATCCTGGTGGCCGTGTGCGGGTCGTGGCAGACGGCTGCGGCCGTGGAAGACCAGTTCATGGTGCAGATCGACCGCAACGGGGAACTCATGGCGGGCACCGGGACCGGGTACGACCGGGGGGCTTGGTACTATTACCCCTTCACGGACTGGTGGAATCAATGGTTCTACAATGACGCGCCGGTGCGCGATCAGCGTAAGGTCATCACTTTGGACCTGACCATTCAGCCTCTGAACCCCGTGACGAGCGGCTATGTGGAAGTGGCCGTGAACTGGACCACCTTGGACTGGCCTGCCGACCGGAACGCTCCGCCCCTGCCGGAGGACCTCCAGAGCGAGGACGAGGAGAATCGCTACGTCCAGCGACGCACCGTCATCGCGCGCACCGAGGTGCGCACGACGCTGACCGCCACGGCGAGCGCCGAGGTGGAGACCTTCTGTCCGCAGTGGGTTTCTCTGGACATTCGCGGCGAGAACATCCGCGTCGATGGGCGGATCCGGCATGAATGCCTGTCGAAAGATACCCCCGTTCCTCCCACGGGAGTTCGTGACTTCGGCGACGCCCCGGAAGGGGCTCCGGCGTACCCGCCCTCGATCGTCAAGGGCCTGTTCCCGACCTGCGTGACCGTCGGCCCGGCCTCCTGGATCGAGCATGACAGCAAGTACATGTACTTCGGGCAGAAAGTGGACCTGGAGGACGACGGCAACGGGGGCAAGTGCCCTGCCTTCAATCCCGGCCAGTATAACCAGGACGAAGGGCAGCGGGATAAGGATGGGGATGCCGGCCTGATCCGGCCGCGGGCCTTCACGATCACCGGGCCTGTCGGATCGGAGGAGATTCTGCCGTTGAACACCCTTGTGCTGGAGTTCCTCCCGAACGCCTGCATGGGCGCCGCCTGGGGCACGGATATCGATATCGAGGTGCACAACAAGAGTCCTGACGGGCGCGAGGCCTACGTGAACGTTCTGTTCGACTGGAATCACGACGGCAAGTGGCAGGGCTACTCCCAGTGCCCCGATGGCCGGGCGCCCGAGCACGTGCTGGTAAATTTCCCCGTGCCCAACGGGTACAACGGGCCGCTCTCGGCATTGAAGCCCATGATGTTCAAGATGGGGCCCCTGGGCGGATACGTCTGGGCGCGGTTTACCATCTCCGAGCGTAAAGTGACGGAGCCCTGGAGCGGCGACGGGGTCTTCCTCGACGGCGAAACGGAAGACTATCTGCTGGTGGCCAAGGAGCCGTTGAAGTTCTGTGACTGGCACCAGGGCGACCCGCACAAGATGCACTGGCCGCAGTTGCCGGACAAGCGAGACACAGGCGTGGACGTGGACATGTTCTGGAGCAGCCTGGCCGACGACTTCCAGTGCACCGCCAATGGCCCGATCAAGGAAATCCACTTCTGGGCGTCATTCCTCGATGATGTACTGCCCATGTACAGCGTGGACGGGCTGAGACTCAAGATCAGCATCTATTCGAACAAGCCGGCGGATAACCAGATTCAGTGGAGCCGCCCGGACCAGTTGCTGTGGACCAGGACGATCGAGCCGTACACCTACGACGTACACGATCTGTCCGGGCTGATCGAGCAGGGCTGGTTCGATCCGGCCAGCCAGGAGTACCTGCCTGAAAATCACGAACGACTCTGGCAGTACGATATCTGCTTCGACGACGATGACCCGAATCTGTTCGTTCAACGCCGAGGCGCCATCTACTGGCTCGAAATCAAAGAGAAGCGAGACCCGGACGCGATTCACATGTTCGGGTGGAGGACCACCGAGCAGAGATTCCAGTACAGCGACAAGGCCGTCTGGCGCCACCCGGTGCTGGGCTGGAGGCCCATGGTCTATCCGGAAGGGCACGATTACGAAGGAAGACCCCTGGACCTGGCGTTTGTGATCACCGGGACGGCGGTTGCCGACACGGATTACGGCGACGCCCCCGATCCGACGTACCCGACGCTTTCCATCAGCAACGGCGCCAGCCACACCGTCGACCCGAGAGTGTACCTGGGCAGCACGGTGGATGCCGAGTTCGACGGGCAGCCCAACGATACGGCCACCGGCGACGACGCGAACGATGTCCGTGATGAAGACGGCGTCGCGTTCGGTGCCCTGCTGGCCGGCGATACCGCCGATGTCACCGTGACGGCTTCGACCCAGGGCGTGCTCAACGCCTGGATCGACTGGAATGCCGACGGGGACTGGGCGGACGCGGGCGAGCACGTGTTCACCGATAAGCCGCTCGCCGGCGGCGCCAATACGCTGACGCTGGCCGTGCCTCAGAACGCTGCGCTGGGCGACACATTCGCACGGTTCCGCTTCAGCACACAGCGGGGCCTGAGTTATGACGGCGCGGCCCCGGACGGCGAAGTGGAAGATTACATGGTTCGCATCGAGGAAGCCGTGCCTCCGCCCGAGCCTCCGATCGAGCACCTGAAGTGGTCACAGCCGGCGATCGAAAAAAACCCGCAGTCCCAGCTACCGGTGTACTGTGGCTGGGATGAGCCGGCTTATGCCAACAAGCCGGTCTGGTTTGACCCGACGCAGTGGAAACTCGTCGCCGACGATTTCCGGTGCATCGGGGACATGCCGGTGACATCGGTGCACTGGTGGGGCTCCTACGAGGGCTGGGACGGCGGCGAAGCGCCCCGCACCAAACCCGCCTCCTGGCGGATCGCGTTCTGGAGCAATGTCCCGGCCGACACCCGCTACACGTTCAGCCGGCCCGGCGAGTTGCTGTGGCTGATCAATGTGCCTGTTGACAGAGTCCAGGAGAAGCGGGTCGGCGTGGATGAGTTCCCCCGCAAGCCGGCAGATACGACCTTTCAGTACCAGCTTCAACTGGATGCTCACGAGTATTTCCAGCAGGCCGATTTTGTAGCTACCGGGACCAAGGACCGGGTTTTCTGGATCAGCATCACGGCGGTGTACGCCAGCTCTCCGGGTCCGGAGTTCCCCTGGGGTTGGAAGACCCGGCCGCAGTCGTGGATGGACGCGGCCGTCAAGGCTGAGCTGCGACGCGACGACCTGCGCACGGGAATCACGCTGGATCCGGCCTCCGCGCAGCCGATCACTGCCTCTCTGACCTGCGAGCGGCTGGACAAGTATGACATGGCCTTCGAGCTCGATACGAGTCCTGAGTTCATCAAGTGGGAGCAGGCATTTACGGGCCTGCGCCAGTGGCCCCACTACGAAGACGAGCAATCCATGGCCATTGAAGGTCCCGGCGCGGTGCGCAAATGGAATCAGGGGCCCGATTTGACCATCGCCGGCATCGACGTCGATGCCACCGTGGACATTCCGCCCACTTGGCCTGAGACGATCTGCGGCGATGACTTCGAGTGCAAAACCACCGGGCCGATCACGCGCATCACGGTCTGGGGCTCCTGGTATAACGACGTCCTCCCCAGCGGCAGCGCGGCGAACGCGGAGTTCACGCTGAGCATTCGAGAGGATATCCCGGCCGGACGCAGCCCGACCGGCTACAGCACGCCGGGCAGGGTCCTGTGGACCAGGAAATTCACGCGGGGCCAGTTCACCGTCGATCCGCAGCAGGGGGCGGAAGAAGGCTACTACAGCCCGGCCAATGAAACGTACGAGCGAAGCAATCATTCCATGGTCTACAAATATACGTTCACGATCGATTCGAGCGAGGCATTCCGCCAGACGGGCACGGCGATCCGCCCGGTCGTCTACTGGCTGACGGTCCAGGCCCTCGTCGTGAATTCGCCGGGCAGTGTCGCCACGCGGTTCGGCTGGAAATCCTCCACCGAACACTGGAACGACGACGCTGTCTGGGGCCGGGGCGAGGAGCCGTGGCAGGGCACGTGGCACGAGCTGCGCTATCCGCGGGCACACCCGGCCGCACAGAGATCGATCGATCTGGCGTTTACGATTGAGACGCAAGCGGCCGCCTCCGGCTTGACGCTCCGCCGCGTCGTCGCCGACGATTGGAGGTGCACCAGCACCCGGCCGGTCACCGGAATTGTATGGTGGGGCTCCTACATCGGCTACGGCTACCAGCCGTGCAATTGCACACAGGCCGCCGCCCCCCGAAAGCCCGACTACTTCACCCTGTCGGTCTGGACGAACGTCCTGGACGGCGCTCGGGGCTATCATCCCGGCGAGAAAGTCTGGGAGTACAAGGCCGAGCAGTTCGATGAGGTCATGGTCGGTTTCGACAAGCACCCCGAGCCCACCAGTTCCAGCATGGCAGGATTCGAGCCGGTGTACCGTTACAGCGTCCGCCTGCCGGAAGACAAGTGGTTCCGACAGGAGGGCAGGAACAACGTCTACTGGCTCAGCGTCGTCGCCGTCTACAGAGACGAGAGGACGATCGTCTATCCGTGGGGCTGGACCAACCATCCGCACGTCGGCTGGGAGGCCCAGGGCCTGGATATGCTGGGCTACTGGAAACTGGATGAGACTGCCGGCACTACCGCCGCCGACAGCTCGGGCAATGCCAATCACGGCACCGTGTTCGGTAGCGCCGTCTGGAAACCCACCGGCGGCTGGCTCGCCGGGGCCCTCGATTTCGACGGCCGAAACGACTACATCAAGGTCGAGAAGCCCAAAGGCTTCAACTTTGCCCCGAACTCGTTCTCCCTCAGTGCGTGGATCTACCCGCGCGAGACGAGAGGCAAATGGCATGCCATCATGGAGTACAACCGTGAGTCGCTCAACGGCAACCGCTTTGGACTGTGGCTCGATATCGAGGGCCGGCTGCACTTCCGCGTCGGACAGAACACGTGGCAGAGCCCGGACAGCCTGGTGGCGAACCAGTGGTACCACGTGGCCGCCACGTTCAACTCCGCCAGTCGTGCGATGATCCTCTACATCGATGGTGAGCCTGTCGCGACGGCGACGTATCAGAAGGGCTTCACTACTCCGACGCAATCGACGTTGATCATCGGCGCTCGCGGCTCGGTCGATGACGAGTTCTTCTACGGCTTGCTCGACGACGTCCGCGTCGTCCGCGGCGCTCTGACGGCCGACGACATCCTGATGCTGGCCGGCGCCGGCGCCAACAGCGACGCCATGGCCGCCTCATTCGAGAAGCCCGTCACCGGCGCATGGCCGTGGGTCGAGCTGTTCGATCAGACCCGCAACAGCGAGGACATGTCCTTCATGCTCTTCACCCGGCCGTCGCTCCTGACGGACCAACCCGGCGGGTCGGACGTCATCGTCCTCCAGCCCGGACAAAAGAAAGAGTAGTTCCTCGGCGAAAGGCCGAAAAGGATCGGCAAGGGGCGTGAGCAGGATATAGTTGCTCAGGCCCCTTTTTTATTTGAGGCAGTCCCGAAATCATGGTTCCAGATAGGATTCCAGAGGAACTGTGCCTTGATAATCCGTCCCTGGCCCCAAAGCCATGGCGCAAGCCGTAGGGTGGGCTCTGCCCACCATTTGCCCTGCACGCGAATCATCGCCGTCAACGAATCTGGCGGTGTCGCCCGGCCCGAAAAGAACTCAGGGAATTGGAGTGTTCCCAGTCCGTGCGGAAATATCAGTCGGTTGGAGTCATCGACCAACGATCTGCATCATTTGCCTCCGGCACGCGCGGCGGCTTTTTGGAAGCCTTGGGCCGCACGGCGGATGATCGCCTCGTCCATGCAGTAGGTGAGACGGAAATAGCCGGGCAGGCCGAAGCCTCGGCCCGGGACCGCCAGGATCCGCTCGTCCAGGAGCAGTTGGCAGAACTCCAGGTCGTCCGCGCGGCCGGGGACTTTCGGGAAGAAGTAGAACGCCCCCTGCGGCATGGCGAACTCGATACCGGCATCCCGCAGAATCGTGGCCATGGCGTCGCGGCGTCTCTTGTAGATTCCCGCATCGACGGTGACTCCGAGGGCCGCCTCCACGAGGCGCTGGCCGATCACCGGCGCGTTAACGTACCCGAGGGTCCGGTTGCACAGAATCAGGCCCCCAAGGAGCTGATCGGCCTGGGGCATGGCGGGACTGACGGCGACGTAGCCGATGCGCTCGCCGGCCAGGGACAGGCTCTTGGAGAACGAGCCGACGACCACGGCGAACTCATAGAGCGGAAGAATCGGCGGGACAGCCGCGCCGTCGTAGGCGAGAAAACGGTACGGCTCGTCGGAAGCCAGGTAGACGGGCCTGCCATATCGCGCGGTCGCCCGCGCCGCCACGGCGGCGAGACCTTTCATCTCATCCTGGTTATAGACAACGCCCGTGGGATTGTTCGGGCTGTTGAACAGGATGACGCGGGTCCTGTTTGTAATAGCCGCCTCGATCGCATCGAGGTCCAGGGCGAAACCGGGCAGTTTGGAGGGGACCGGAACGAGCTTGCCGCCATAGTTGCCTACGTAGAATCCGTATTCCACGAAGTAGGGAGATGGGCAGATGACTTCGTCGCCGTGCTCCAGGACCGTGCGGAACAGGACATTCAGCCCGCCGGCGGCCCCGCAGGTGAGGATGACCTGCTGGGCGGTCAGCGGCGTCTGCTGCTCGCGGGCCAGGTATTCCGCCAGGCGCTGGCGCGTGGAGGACAGCCCGGCGTTGGGCATATAGCCCAGCGCCAGGGGCTGCTCGACGGTATCGGCGAGCTTGCGGAGCGTCCGTGCGACCTCCGGCACCGGCGGCAGATCGGGATTGCCCAGCGTGAAGTCGCAGACCTGGTCCGCCCCGTACTTCTGCTTGAGCTCGATGCCGGCCTCGAACATGCGACGAATCCAAGATGCGTTCTGGATAATCTGACTGACTTCCGAGCTGATTACCTGCATCGTAAGCCCTTTCCAACTATGGCAACTTCTCTGAGCGGGAGATTATATGGCACGTCTGCGCCGCCGTCAAATGCGATCGCACCGCCATGGTCGCGGGGGGCATCAGGCGTGCAGAAGGCCCTAAACTGCTCACTACGGCTCGCGAAAGCGGGGGATTGTGTGTCGTCGGGGGCCGGGGTCAT
>Ga0315277_10004819_pt1 | contig 17892 bp, 10 predicted proteins | sample YL17G05_15_MG_FD_203695 | JGI IMG/M metagenome (GOLD analysis project Ga0315277, IMG submission 203695) | Sediment microbial communities from Yellowstone Lake, YNP, Wyoming, USA - YL17G05_15 | ecosystem: Environmental > Aquatic > Freshwater > Lake > Sediment | place: USA: Wyoming | collected...
GATATTTTGCCCTTTTGTAATAGTAATAGTCAGTGCATCAATATCCAATACAGCATAAATAGGATTGGCAGATGGACTCCCGATTCCTGTCAGGGATAATTTTGTCACATCACCTTCAACAGGGGCTGTAACAACAGTCCATGACTCGTCCCAGTTACCAGGATCTCCATAACTTGCAGCGGCGACGCTGTATATGCCAATCCAGGCTTTTAAAGGATGTTCATCGTCAGAAATTGTTACCAGGAGACGCTTCTGTGTACTTATTTTGTAATTCAAACTGTTTCCTGCAATGACAAGATAGAATTTCTTATCCCCTGTAAAAACATCATTATTGACAGGAGTAATAGTTACTTCTGTTTCACCAACATTTACAGGTACAGATTTTGATGAAAGATTGAAACCTATTCCTTCTTTTGCCGCAGATTTTCCAAGCCCCACAGTATCAACACTCAGTGTAACGGTTGTAGATTCAGTACCCGTGGCAGCACCAAGATATAAAGTTGCGGCCCCGCTGGCATCTTCCCTGATCACCAGAGAAGATGAGGAGAATCCCACCAAATTCATGGATGAGTCGAACATTATAAGGTCCTTATCGCAAGCTGTCATAAATAACAGAATGGTAATTATAACCAGACTTGATTTTATTGATATTTTTTTCATCTCAATTGAATTTAAGGTTAGTATTCAGGATTTTGCACCATATTAACATTGGCATCGCATTCAGCCTGTGGTATTGGCATGGCCCACAGGTAGTTCTGAACAGCAGTTCCACCAACTACAAAAGGGACATCCCTTCTCAGTGAGCCATTGTAATCAACTCTTGTAAGAGAACGTTGTGTCCGTGCAAGATCAAAAAGCTCATTGCCTTCGAAACATAGTTCTCTTCTTCTTTCCTTATATATATCATCAAGTGTTGGAGCTACGACTGTTGAAGTTAATCCACGATTTGTGCGGATTTCATTATAATCATCAAGTGCCGTAGTGCCGGCAATTGCAGCACCATTTAATAAAGCCTCTGCTCTTATCAGATACATCTCCGATAATCTGAGTAACGGTGTGTTGAAATCGATAGGCGGATTGGCTCCAAGCCTCCCCGGATATTTTAATGTCCAATATTCTCCGGGATAAGCAGCAGGATTGACAAAAAGATCTGTTCTCACATCTCCGGCTTCGTAAAGGTCAAGCAAGTCATGGGAAGTGGCAATATCTCCATAGCCCACAGGACTTACCATGTAAGAAATCGATTCCCAGAACCCATTATCTGTATTTCCCTGCGATCCATCAACCTGGAAGATTATTTCATTACCTTTACCTCCGCTACCCCAATAACCATCATTATCCCAGGTAGTATACTCTGCAGCAGTAAACAATGTAAAACCGCCATTATTTATAATATCTGTTGCATTTTCGGCAGCAAGCTGCCATTCTTCCATATAAAGGTACACCTTTGCAAGTAGTGCTTTGGCAGCCCATTTGGTTGCCCAGGCAGCATCATTCCCTCTGCTGTTCGCAGAAGGAAGCAGGTTTATAGCATCACCAAGGTCAGCAGCAATCCGAGCATAAACCTCCCCAACAGATTTGCGTGCCGGGTAGCCATTTTCGGTAACAAGAACAATAGGTACTCCCATATTGGAAGTGCCGGAGGCGTAAGGTTGTGAATACAATCTTACCAGATCCCAATGTGATATTGCTCTGAGAAACAGGCATTCACCTTTCAGTGCATTAAGTTGCCCCTGGGTAACTCCGGCCTCTGTAAAACCTCCGTCAATTTTATTAATCACATTATTTGCGCGGGCAATTGTAGAATAGGCATCATTCCACAACCCTGAAGTTGCAGAAGCGGAATTATTCCATAGATATTCATTCACATAACGACCTGAATTAAGAGGTCCTCTTTTTGCATTACCCCCTTTTAAGTCGGCTGTAATGATAAAACCGGCACCATACCAGTTTGATGAACAAAGCAGTGAATATGCCCCAATAGTAGCATTATTCAAACCCTCATATGTAGATAAAGAGAGTTCGTTTGACTGTGATAACCTTGGTATCTGCTCAAGGAAACTCTTTTTGCAGGCAGCAAATAAACTTACCAGGATTATCAGAACCAATATTTTAAAAGCGAATTTAGTTTTCATAATTTTAAAAGTTTACTGATTAGAATGATAATTCCATACCAAAGACAATTTTCTTTGTCTGAGGATATATACCATATCCACCACCCTGCACTCCCCTTTCGGGATCAAAATAGTCCACATTATGGAATGTGTACAGGTTGACAGCGCTTCCATACACCTTAAGGTTTTGAAGCCTTAATTTGCTTAAGACAGCTTTTGGAAGCATATATGACAAAGTTATATTTTTCAGTCGGAGGTAACTTCCGTCAAACATCCATCTGCTATTCCTATAAGCACTCGATGAGGTAGGATTATCTGCGATTGGTTTCGGGTTTCTCGTAATATCTCCCGGCTTTTTCCAATAGTCATTCCCCGTATTTGCCTGGTTATTCAACCAGCTGAATCCGTCAGAATTGGAGTAATGCATCTCTTCAATCAGTACATCATTTCCATATTTGAATTCAAGACCAACATCGAGAACAACACCTTTCCATGATAGATTAGTACTCACTCCTCCTGTCAGTTTGGGTTCAGGTGAACCTTTAATGACACGGCGGGCATCGGTAAATTTATTGGATAATTCGCCGTCCTTTGTCCACCACAATGCATCACCATTCGCCGGGTTAACACCTGCATAATCGTACAAATAATAACTGTAAAGTCTTTCGCCGACTTTATGAAGAATCCTGGAATTATCCGGATTCAGAAATTGTTCATCTTTCCCCAGATTCAGAATTTCACTTCTGTTATGAGCAAGGTTAAATCCGGCATTCCATTTAAAATCTTTTCCTTTTATGATGCTGGCATCAATCAGAAATTCAAATCCTTTGTTCCTAAGCTTCCCGATATTCTGTCTGATTGATGTGAAACCCGATGTTCGGGAAAGCGGGTAATTAAGTAACATATCTTCAGTGGTACGGGAATATACCTCAAAAGATCCGGAAAACCTGTCAAAGAATGTATAGTCGAATCCAAAATTATATTCCTTGTTGTTTTCCCATCCAAGGTTTGGATTAGCAGGCTGCTCAGGTGCTGTTCCTGTTATACTATTATACTGAACGGTACTGTAAAGTCCGTACTGGTCGTAATAACCGATATTGAAGTTACCGCTAAGTCCATAACTTGCTCTTAGTTTCAATTGATTTACAAATGCAAGGTTTTCCATGAAAGGTTCATTATGCATATTCCATGAACCACCTAATGACCAGAAAGTACCCCAGCGGTTATCAGCACCAAACCTTGATGATCCGTCAGTCCGGAGACTTCCCTGGAAGAAATATTTCCCCTGATAATTATAATAAAGCACCCCGAAATATGATAACAGAGTATAAGATGCTTCTCCATAGTCTGCATCATCATTGGTTGATGTTCCGGTATTTGGATAAGGTATTGCAGGATCAACATCGGGGGATGTAATGGAATAAGAATAATTATTATATTTTGTGGCTTCCTGGCCTGCAATTGCCTGCACACTATGATCTCCAAATAATCTCTGATAATTAAGTGTGTTTGAGGTAGTTGTTTGAATAAACTGAGTTCTGGATGTCTGCAGGTAACCTTTTGTAAAACCATAATTGGCTTTCGGGTTCCAATACCTTCTTCCTTCTCCGTCAGCTAATTCGTAGTTGTTTGTAGTTTTGAAAGTCAGATCTTTAATAATCTTCCACTCGAAATATATATTTCCATTAAAGCGGTCCTGTTTTTCCCACTGGTCATCAAAGTCTGCTGTTGCCCTTGGATTGGTATTATTATTCTCAGGAAAGACAAGGTTATATGTACCGTCATTATTCTTGTTCCTGCTGAATGGGGAAATCATAAATGAACCAAATAGCGGGTTGGCATAGTACATATTCTGCATCGGGACATCATTTGAAATTGAGTGGGAGGCATTGATACGTGTGCCTATTTTCAGCTTGTCGCTGATCTTATGGTCGAGGTTAGTGCGAACCTGAAATCTCTCAAACTTCACACCATAAAAAACACCTTCATTTGATTCATAATTGCCTGAAAAATAATGTGATGTGTTTTCATTACCACCTTCAACATTAAGTTCAGCATCATAAACTTTCCCTGTACGTGTCAGAACTTTATACCAGTCAGTAATTGGTCCGTTAAGAAGTGACTGAGGGTAGTAATACACTCCGCTGGCTGGATCATCCGGATCAAGGCCTGCATTAATAACTGCATCTCTTGAATACTGCAGAAATTCTTTGGCGGTCATCGGATAATAGTGGTTATCGTTTGCAAGTATGTCAATACCGGTTGAGGTACGGAGACTGATTTTTGATTTACCGGCTTTACCCGATTTTGTAGTTATCAGGATGACCCCGTTAGCTGCCCGTGACCCATAGATGCTTGAAGCAGCTGCATCTTTCAGGATAGAAATTGACTCAATATCGTTCGGGTTGATGGAAGAAAGGGTGTTTGATGTATTTGTGTAGAAACCCTGGTCTCCTTCCATTACCGGAATACCATCGACCACATACAAAGGCTGACTTCCTGCAAGAATTGTACTGGTTCCACGGATACGTACTTCGGTGTTCGCTCCGGGCTGACCTGAAGATGATGAAATTACAACACCTGCAACTTTTCCTCCAAGCATCCTGTCAATGCTCGTTTCAGGAATATCCTGAATTTTGTCATTGTTCACAACACTTACTGAACCGGTCTTGGCTTCACGCTTCTGCGTTCCATAGGCCACCACAATAACTTCATCAACACCAAAAACATCGTATTCGAGTTTAATATCAATAGTGTTAGATGTCCCGACAACGACCTCTTTGGTCCTCATTCCCACATATCTGATCTCGAGGGTAGCTCCCTCCAGTGCACTGATCTGAAACTTCCCGTCAAGATCAGTTGCAACTCCGGTTGTGGTTCCTTTGATCTGTACTGTTGCTCCGATAACCGGAAGATTATCCTCAGCACCTGTCACAGTACCCGAAATAGTTTTCTGCTGGGCTGACACCGACAGCAAAAAACCAAAGAGTACAAAAAAGAATAATAGAAGTTTTCTCATAACATTTAGTTTAGGTTATTAAAAAAATTTCTGGAATCATTGGATTCCTTTTTACTGTCCGTGATGCTGGCTGGCATCACAAATCCAAATGTATAAATTTAATTTAGAAAAACAAAATACTTATCAAATATATTCGAAAAAATAATTTGTGGTAGTTGTCTCTTTTTATCTATTTTTGTGTACCGACCCAACACAACAATTTTCTCCTTCTTATGGCTACACTTTCGCACTTACATGTTCATACTCAGTACTCTATACTCGATGGAGCATCAAATATTGCATCTTTGATCGACAAAGTCAAAGCTCTTGGAATGGATTCAGTCGCAATTACCGATCACGGAAATATGTTTGGCGCCAAAGAGTTTCATAATTATGCCACAAAAAAGGGAATTAAACCAATAATCGGATGCGAGATATATGTTGCCAAAAACTCAATAGATGAAAAAAGCGTAAAGGAGGATCGCTCAGGAGATCATCTTATACTGCTCGCAAAAAATTACAAAGGATATAAAAATCTGATAAAACTGGTTTCAATTGCCTGGACAAAAGGCTTTTACTATAAACCACGTATAGATAAGAGCCTTCTGGCTCAGTACAAAGAAGGTATAATTGCTTCCTCAGCATGTCTGGCAGGTGAGATACAGAATGAAATACTCAATGGTTCGATGGCTGCTGCCGAAGAGGCTCTCAAAAGCTATTTAAATATTTTCGGTGAAGATTTTTACCTTGAAATTCAAAGGCATGAAACCTATGATCCCGAGGCTGACAGGTCTGCTTTCCCGTTGCAACAAAAGGTAATAGAGGCATTTAAAAAGATATCATCAAAATATAATGTAAAGATCATTGCCACAAATGATGTTCACTTTGTTAATGCTGAAGATGCAGAGGCACACGACAGGCTGATATGTATTAATACAGCTAAAGAACTGGACGACCCCGACAGACTGAGATATTCCAAACAGGAATATTTGAAGACTGAAGATGATATGCGGAAAATTTTCAGTGACATCCCCGAAGCGATTGATAATATTGCAGAGGTAGTGGCAAAGGTCGAAAAGTATAAGCTCGATCACGATCCCATAATGCCTGAATTTGAGATACCTGCAGAATTCTCTTCTAAGGATGAATATCTCCGCTTTCTGACATACAAAGGAGCAGAAGAGAGATGGGGCAAGCTGACTGAGGAACAGAAAGAGCGAATTGATTTTGAGCTGGAAACTATTGCAAAGATGGGTTTCCCGGCATATTTCCTTATCGTTCAGGATTTTCTCAGGGCAGCACGTGAAATGGGGGTATCGGTCGGACCGGGCCGCGGTTCAGCAGCCGGTTCAGCTGTCGCATTCTGCCTGCGTATAACGGATATTGATCCGATCAAATACGGACTGCTTTTTGAGCGTTTCCTGAACCCCGACCGTATCTCTATGCCGGATATAGATATCGACTTTGATGAGGACGGAAGAGAAGATGTGCTCAGATATGTTGTGAATAAATACGGGCACGATAAGGTTGCTCATATAATAACTTTCGGAACAATGGGTGCCAAAATGGCAATTAGAGATGTTGCCAGGGTTCAGAAACTTCCATTACCCGATGCTGACAGACTGGCCAAGCTGATCCCGGAAAAGCCCGGTATAAGCCTCGCTGAAGCTTATTCGGAGATACCGGAGCTGGCAAAAGAAAAGGAATCATCCAATAAGCTTATCTCACAAACGCTTAAATATGCTGAAGTACTGGAAGGATCAGTGAGGCAGACGGGAGTGCATGCCTGCGGGATTATAATCGGGGCAGATTCTCTCGATAATTATATTCCTCTCAGTACAGCAAAAGACACCGATCTGTATGTTACCCAATATGAGGGAAACCATGTTGAATCGGTCGGTCTTCTGAAGATGGATTTTCTTGGACTTAAAACTCTTTCAATAATAAAGGATGCTATTGAAAATATCAGGAAAACCAAAGGAATAGATATCGATATTGATTCTCTGCCTCTTGATGATAAAAAAACTTTTGAGCTTTTCAGTTACGGCGAAACAACCGGCATCTTCCAGTTCGAATCGACCGGTATGAAAAGATATCTCAGGGAGCTTAAGCCAAACCGGCTTGAGGATCTGATTGCAATGAATGCTCTGTACCGTCCCGGTCCCATGGAATATATACCCAAGTTCATAAGGCGAAAACACGGTCAGGAAAAAATTGATTATCCGCTACCTGTTATGGAATACTATCTTAATGACACATACGGTATTACAGTCTACCAGGAGCAGGTGATGCTCCTTTCCCAGGAATTGGCAGGTTTCTCAAAAGGAGAGGCCGATTCACTGAGAAAAGCAATGGGCAAAAAGAAGAAATCGCTGATGGATGAGATGAAGGCTCTCTTCTTCGAAGGGTGCCGGAAGCATGGATATGATGAAGTAAAAACCAACAAGATTTGGACCGACTGGGAAGCTTTTGCCCAGTATGCTTTCAACAAATCACACTCGACATGTTATGCCATGGTTGCATTTCAGACCGGCTACCTGAAAGCTCATTATCCGGCGGAATATATGGCTGCAGTTCTCAGCCGCAATATCAGCGACCTCAAAAAGATAACTATCTTCATGGATGAAACCAGAAGAATGGGGATCGAGGTGCTGGGACCCGACATAAATGAGAGTAATGTCAAATTTACTGTTAATAAGGACGGTAATATCAGGTTTGGCCTCGGAGCAATAAAAGGTGTTGGTGAAAGCGCTGTCCTTCAACTCATTGAAGAAAGGGAGAAGAATGGCCTGTATAAAGATATTTATGACCTGGGGGAGAGGGTGAATCTTAATGCACTTAATAAGAAGAACCTTGAAGCAATGGCTGTTGCCGGAGCTTTTGACTGTTTTGAAAATATCATCAGGGCTCAGTATTTCTCCCTCGACACAAAAGGATCAAGTTTTGTGGAAAGTCTCATAAGATATGGGAATAATGTCAAAATGGTAAAAAATTCAAGCCAGCAGACATTATTCGGGGAAGGGGCCGGATTCAGCATGATTAAACCGGAACCTTCTATCTGTCCCGACTGGCCTAAACTTGAAAAGCTTAACAGGGAAAAAGAGGTTATCGGGATCTACCTCTCCTCACATCCTCTTGATGATTTTAAGCTGGAGATAAATACTTTCACTACATGCACTCTTGCGGAGCTTCAGAATCTCAGGGATTTCCTCGACAGGGATGTTGTTGTTGCCGGTATGATAACAGACACTAAAAACGGCATTGGCAAAAACGGAAAACCTTATGGCTCATTTACCCTGCAGGATTATACAGACTCTTTCAGATTCATGATGTTCGATAAAGACTATGTTGAATACAGCAAGTTTTTCATAATTGGCTATTACCTGCTTGTGAGGGGAAGGGTGCAGAAACGGAAGTATAATGAGGAGGAGCTTGAGTTCAGAATAAAATCGATCAATCTTCTTTCCAGCGTTAAAGATGAGCTCATAAAATCTGTCACAATCAAAATAAAGGCAGAAGATGTAAGCAGGGAGCTGATAAATGAACTCATGGAAATGATCAGAGAAAATCATGGAGAGACAGAGCTTAAATTCCTGTTTTATGATACAGACGATAAAATCTCTCTGCCTATGTTTTCAAGGAATGTACGTGTAAGACTGAACAATGAATTAATTTCCTATCTCGACGATCATCCCAGTATTGATTATAAAGTTAATTAGCTATATTTGCATACTGCAAATAAAATTAAAATTTTAAAACGCTGAATGTTATGGCATTAGAGGTAAATGACACAAATTTTGATGAAGTTGTCCTCAAATCGGATAAACCTGTAATGGTAGATTTCTGGGCGGAGTGGTGTGGTCCCTGCAGAATGATTGCATCATTTGTTGAAGAGATATCCAGGGAATTCGAAGGTAAGGCCTTAATTGTCAAATGTGATGTGGATAATAGTCCGGGAGTTTCGATGAAATTCGGGATCCGTAATATACCAACTGTTTTATTTTTCAAAGATGGCAAGGTTGCGGATAAACAAATCGGAGCTGTTCCCAAGAATAACTTCGTTGCTAAATTGAATGCCCTTGTTTAGATAAGCATATTAATTTTCATATGGCCGTTCGGTTAAACTGCAACGGCCTTTTTATTAAGAAAAATGAAAGTCTGTGTTTTTGCTGCCTCGAGCAGTCGTATAGACGGCGCTTATTCTGCTGAAGCTTCAAAGCTTGGGACCCTGCTTGCAGAAGCCGGGATGGAAGTCATCTATGGTGGTGGAGGGATAGGACTTATGGGTAAGCTGGCTGATGCCGTTCTTAAGGGAGGCGGTAAAATAACAGGCGTGATCCCTGAGTTTATGAGAGCAGAAGGCTGGGGTCATGCCGGAATTTCAGAAATTATTGTCACCAGTGATATGGGTGAAAGAAAGAAAAGAATGTTTGAAAAAGCAGACGCTGTGGTAGCCCTGCCTGGTGGAATAGGGACCATCGAGGAATTGACTGAAGCAATTACCCTGAAGCAGCTTGGATTTTATAAGGGTCCGATAATTATTCTCAATACATTAAATTACTACAAATCTTTTATCGAGTTCCTTGACCAGATGATATCGAGTCATTTCTTGCGCCGGGAGCATAGAGGAATATGGAAAGTTGTTAATACTCCTGAAGAAGCAATGGAGGCTCTCACCGGTTATGAAGGATGGGTAGAAGATCCGAGGAGCATTGCAAAGATCTACTAACCCCTGATCCTGGTCCCTACAAACATTATATCATCGACCTGTGAAAGTTCTCCTTTCCAGTCCATTATTTCCTTTTCAAGTCTCACTTTCTGCTCCTGAACCGGAAGTTTCCAGATTTCCGAGAGAATTCTCCTGACATTGACTGATTTGAATTTCTTAACCTCTGGTGATCCGAACTGATCAGCATATCCATCAGAGCACATGTAAAGCATATCGCCCGGCTTTATTTTAACCTTAACATTTGTGAACGCCTTTTTCTGTTCCAGTGTAGTCATACCGATCGGGAATCTGTCTCCTTTATAGACTATTACCTCACTGTTCCTCACGACATACAACGGGTTGTAGGCACCGGCATACTCAAGCGTAAAATTTTTCCTGTTAAACGCGATCAGGGCAAGGTCCATTCCATCATTTATACACTTTTCATGGCTCTGAAGGATTGATTTAATCACCTCTATATTAAGCTGATCCAGAATAGCTGAAGGCCTTGTGAGACCGTATTCCCTTACAACCTTGTTAAGAGAATTATGCCCGATAATTGACATGAATGCACCCGGAACGCCATGACCCGTACAGTCAACTGCTGCTATAAACCGCGTATCACCGTTATCGTACATCCAGTAAAAATCGCCGCTGACAATATCTTTTGGAAGGAACAGGACAAATGTCTCTTCGAAAGTATCCTCCCGTGGAAGCATTGCTCTCTGGATACGTTCAGCATATCTTATGCTTGCTGTTATATCCCTGTTCTTCTCTTCAATTATGAGGCTCTTCTGAACGACCTCTGCAGTTCTTTCCACAACTTTTGCCTCAAGAATTTTCTTCTCCCTTATAAGATTCCTTTCCCTGATTTTAATATAGGATATAACTGAAACAATCAGAATTAATACCATTGATGTGATAAACCATGGAGAAAGATAAAATGGCGGTTTAATTGTAAAAGAATATTCAACCGGTTTTTCATTCCAGTAACCAAAACTGTTTGAAGCTTTCACCCTGAAAGTATAATGACCGGGAGAGAGTGCGGAATAAATAGCCATAGTCTGATCTGTAACCGGTCTCCAATCAGCTTCTGCACCTTTAAGCATTACCCTGTATTTCACTGCTTTAGGATCAATGAGGCAGACGCTGTAATAATAGAAAATTATTGATTTTTCCTTATAGTTGAGTTTCATACCGGCCTTCATCAGTCGCGGCATATAGTTTACCTCCATCCTGTTTATATGAGTCATCGGATCGGTATTTATCTGAGGAAATTTCCCCGGATCCAGCATAGTTACTCCATTGGCTGTTCCGAACCAGAGTCTGCCCTGGCTATCCCTGAAAGATGCATTCAGAAGGGCTTCTATACCTGTGAATCCGCTGTTTTTCGTGAAAGATGAGATAGTTCCATCTTTCAGATTATACATGTTCAGTCCCTTATTTGTTCCGATATACAGAAAATTTCCACCATCCGGTTGAAGGAATTTAATATTATTTGAAAGGAGGCCATTCTCTTCACTGAGAGTAAAGGACACTGAATCGTTTTTCATACCAAAGAGTCCGCTTGATGTACCAATCCAGAGTGTTCCGTCAGGAGTTTCATTCATTGTCTTCGGAATAATATCCTCGCCAATGTTTATAATTGTAAACTTTTCTGTGCCTGGAATATGCCTGGTCAAGCCGCTCTTTCTTTCTGATCCGATCCATACAACTCCCTTGCTATCACAAAAAAGAGATGTAATATAATTACCCGCAATACCGTTCCCCTGGGAATATCTGAATCCTTCAGATTTTTCATAGTTCCAGAAAGCTACTCCGTCATTCGTCCCGATCCAAAGGTTTTTATTCAGATCGGTTACAAGTGCTGTTACTGTTCTGTCGGTATAAAGATTATTATTTAGATAGTTGTCGAATACAAACTTGCCTTTTTTAATATCATATCTGTAAATACCCGATCCATAAGTTCCTATCCATATATTGCCTCTATTATCAGGTTTAATGAATCTGATATTATTACCAATAGTGTTTTTTGCTTCATTGTAAAATTTTACTTTATTCCTGTCAGCAGAACCGGGATCATAAACAGAAATGCCGGCATTCGTTCCGAACCAGAAGTTTCCTTTTTCATCTTCCGATATAGCCCACACGTTCTTATCAGGTAGAAAATCATCTGATGAATAGGTCAGGAAATGATCTCCTTTGAATATACTTAAACCTTCGTACTGGTCTGCTATCAGCAGGTTCTTCTCTTTGTCTTCGAGAATACAATGGATATAGAGTGAACTAAGGCCGTTATTTTTATTGTAAACTTTCATCTTATCGCCCGAAAACACAGTAATTCCTCCACCCCAGGTTCCAACCCATACATTTCCCCTGTAATCTTCAGTTATATATGATATCATCATTTTAGCCAGCCCATCGCGGATGTCATAAATTTTCATTTCTCCCGATGCTTTATCCTGCTTATAAAGTCCTCCGTTATGAGTACCATACCAGTAGTTCCCGTTTTTATCTTCGTACATTACAATTACGGAAAAGAACCTGGTGAGACCCGGAGGGCTGAATGTTTCAAAAATATTTTTTCCAGGATTGAATTTTTTTATTCCGGCATCTGCCACACAGTAATAATCTCCTTTACTATCAAGACATGAACTGAAAACCTGGTCGCTTAATCCGTCTTTACCACTATATTGTTTCCCGACCAGCACCGAATCGTCATCTTCCGGAATATTGACTCTTAATGCCCCATTTGCAGAAGTAGTGATCCAGATTTTATCACCCTGTTGTTTAATGCTTGTTATATCGCTGTTAACACTAATTGAATCGAATCTGAACTTTGTGAACTTACTGCCGTCATAAAAACTGATTCCCCCGTTCAGGTGCCCGAACCAGATTCTTCCAAAAGTATCCTCAAAGAGACTGTACACTCCTCCCGAAGCCATCCCATCGACAGTTCCGAAATTTTCAAATTTTGATCCATCAAATCTCGAAACACCGCTTTCAGTACCGAGCCAGACAAAATCTTTTTTATCCTGGGTAATGGAGTAAACCTTTGAAGAGCTTAATCCCTGTTCAACTCCGTATTTCTCAAAAAACCAGGTCTGCGACTTCAGAGCTGAAGATAAGACTACAAAAAATAAGATCATCAGGCTATTTTGCCTGATGATCCTTTTACTTAAGGGCAGTATTTTTATTCTCATCAATAACTATTTGGTAATGAAAAAGAAAGTTCCATCCTCATCCTTTAGTCCTGTTATTTTACCGAATTTCGGTTTTTGCTGATTATTATCTCCAACGGCTGTCGATACTTTCATTACTATTTCTTCAATAGGAATGCACGCTTTAGGGTTATTTGCCAGGGCGGTGGCAAATGTCCGTGTAAACTGTGAATCATCAACTGCAAGCTCATATCCGGCGGAAGAGAATACCTGGGATGATTTGAACTGTGTTGACTGCCAGTCGTCGCAACTTCTGTTCTTAAGATCTGAACGCATCGCCTGGTAGAAGCTCGGACCCGATTCACAGGCATCAGTAACAACCAGAGTATGTGTAAGATAATTCATATATGCCTCCATTGATGCTCTCAGCGTGGTTATACTGAAATATGTAAATTCATCTTCACGTTTTGCATCCACAGGAATCCAGTATCCGACATCATTAATGAATTTCCCATGACCAGCGTACCAGATAAGAAGAGATTTTACCTGATTGTTCTTTATCAGATCTCTCAGCTCGATCGAAAAGAATTTTTCCATCTCCGCTTTGGTCATATCCTGCTTATGGATGATATTATGGATCTGGTAATTTCCAAATGCTCTTGTCATAAGGTTAATATCCTTTACCGGGCCCTCGAGGCTGGCAAATGTTGTATATTTTGAGTTTTCGATAAAGACCACCCATGTTTTTCCCATTGGGTTGGAGGCAGCAAGGTTGGCTGCATCCCTGTTGAGTCTGAATTCACTCTCCTGCTTGTTGCCGTAAATATCCTCAGCAAGTACGATAATCTTATTCTTATTATTAACATCAATTGTAGCGGTGAATGACGGATTAAGTTCACCTACTGCATAACTTGCTGTCACCCCTTCAATAAAAATTGATTTTATCTTGCTTTCATCACTGATTTTCCCTTCCACAAACATGCTGGGAGAATTACTGTCGAGATAGACCTGTCCGTCATCTGAAGCATAAGGTGTAGTAATAGCAACTTTTGGAGGATTAATCTCAGTACGTCTCAACGCAATTTCAAGGTTTTTCTGATTTTTATATTCGTCACGGGCAAATATCCTAATTGTGTCAAGACCTGTCACATCAACATTGGCAAGGAATTCATTTGCACCATTTTTCTTATCAGCGAAAAGTACTTTCTGGTTGTTGATCAACAAGGTATCCAGACGACTTTTTTCCTTTATTTTTCCCGAGATTGTAAGATTGTTGTTATCCCCTTTTATTTCAATAACATTATCAGTTACGACAGGATTTAAAAGATTGACTTCAGGAGGATCTGATTCACGGTTAAGCTCGTAAAGTCTGTCTTGGGCGTCCTTCAACATTTTGCGGGCTTTCATGTCAAATTCCGAAAGGACAGTGATCTTGTTGTAATCAGCCATAGCTTTTTCTAAGTTCTGGATCTCCTCATATGACTTTGCCCTTGCAAAGTATGCATCAGGATTATCAGCCTTAAGTGAAATATATTTTGAGAAATCAGTTATGGCGTTTGTATGCTGATTGAATTCCTGGTAATACTGCCCTCTGATAAGATAGTATTCAGGATTTGCAGGATCAATAAGTATGGTCTTGGAAACATCATTGATTGAATTCGGGTAATCAAGATCTTTCTTATAAATCTTACTTCTGAGCAGGTATGCCTGAGTATTTCTATCATCCATAGAAATAACTATATTAACATGGTTCATTGCTTCCTGGGTATTGCCGTTTCTTATCAGGAGATCGGCCAGGGCAAGACGTGGTTCGATCAGCTTTTTATCTTTTAAGAGAGCTTTTTCGAGCTCTTTTTTGCCCATTATATCATTGTTAAGCCTGATATAAATTAACCCCCGGTAATAATAATTCATCGGTTCTTCTTTAACTAAATTGGCCGAATCAGATACTTTTAATGCCTGGTCGAACTTTTCGAGATTAATAAGTGTGATCATTTTTTCAGGATAGACCTGCGAATTTCGCTTGTCTTGACCTGAAGCACGATTGAGCAATACCAGAGCTTCGTCGTACCTGCCCAGATTATTACAGACCCGGCCGAGGCTGACTATTGATGTTACATCCTTCGGCTTGAACACTATTGCCTTCTCATAATCAGCGTAGGCTTCTTTGTACTTTTTGACCTTTTCATAGGCACTACCCCTGGCAGCGTAATATTCCTCATTGGAGGGTTCAAGACCAATTGCACTTGTATACTGTACAATTGCATCTTCGTACTTCATATTGTCAAAAAATTCATTTCCCGCCTTGAAGGATTTCCTGGCATTCTGACCAAATGTATTAACTGTCAGAAGTGCTATAACAGCTGTTAATAAAAATAATCTCTTCTTCATAACCTCATTGCTTAAGCGTTAACTTTAAATCAACAATCAAAAATACATATAAATAATATAATTATCAACCGCGCGCTGTGTGTTACTTTGCTTCATTGTGTAATACTTCCAGCCTGCTTGTGCCAAAATTCACATGAGAAAGTGGTTTTCCCTCTATTACAGGTGCCTTCAATCCTTCATTAAACCTGGTGTTCCCAAAAAAAATCTTAGCCTCATCCCAGAGTCCCATTGTAATAAAGTGATTTATGACTTCCGCACCACCTTCAATAAAAACTGACTGAATATCTGATTTATACAGATAATCAAGGATTTGCAAAGCTGAAGGAGTTGTTCTATTCAAAATTACTTTTTCAGCTCTCCCGAAATCTTCTTCAGTGTTTTCAGTGAAAACAATTATTGTGCCATTTGTTTCATTTTCAATTAAATATTTATTCAGCCGACCCGATCTGCTAAGAATCACTTTAACCGGATTATTCCCTTTCCAGTACCTGACATTAAGGCCCGGATTATCGCTGCGGATCGTTCCTGCACCAACAAGTACTGATTGTTCGGCAGCACGCCATTTGTGTACAAGGACTCTTTCAGGTTTGCCGGAGATCCAATATGGCTCAACAGGAGAGTTCCGGGGTCTTATTCTATCAATGAATCCATCGGCGCTCTGCGCCCACTTAAGTGTTATGTACGGTCTTTTTTTTTCATGAAAAGTAAAAAATCTCCTGTTTATCCGGCGGCATTCCTCTTCCAATACCCCCTTGATAACTTCACATCCGGCTTTAACAAGATTTTCTAATCCGCGACCCGAAACCTTACTGCTGGTATCAATTGTCCCGATAACCACTTTAGGTATATTATGTGATATTATCAGGTCTGTGCAGGGAGGTGTCTTGCCGGAATGAGAACAGGGTTCAAGTGATACATAAAGTATTGATTTACTTAATAAAGATTTGTCGGCGACTGAATCAGTTGCGATTACCTCAGCATGATGTTTACCGGCTGTAAGATGATAACCTTCGCCGATGATCGTACCATTATATACTATTACAGCCCCGACCAGCGGATTGGGGTAAGTCATCCCCTCGGCCCTGATCGCAAGATCAAGACATCGTCTCATGAATTTATTGTCGCCATTCTCAGGCATATCCGTGAAAATGTTAAATTTGACTTATGAGTGTCAATATACAAATATTAAAAGATATCCGGACTTATCTTGCCAGGGAACTTGCAGATCTCTATCCTGATACAGAAATAAGTTCCTTTACAAGCATCATTATCAAGACACTGTTTAATGTTGAGAGGTTGCATTTTATGCATAATAATAAACTCAAAGTCCCGGTCAATAAATCAAAAAGAATCCAAGAAATTTGCAATGAATTGAAAAAAGGCAAACCGATCCAGTATATTCTGAAAGAAACTACCTTTTATGATTGTACTATAAAAGTTAATAATGAGACTCTTATCCCACGCCCGGAGACAGAAGAGCTGGTAGATCTTGTCATCAGGGAGAATAAGGGAATCAAAGGGAAAATAATTGATATAGGAACAGGTTCGGGATGTATTGCAATCGCTCTTTCAAAAAACTTTCCCGGTGTTGAAATTACAGCTACAGACAATTCTAAAGGAGCTCTCAGAATGGCAAAAAAAAATGCCCGGATTAACAATGTAAAGGTTCATTTCGTCTGGAATGATATTCTTAATCCTGGATTGGAAAATCTTTCCGGGGCTGCGATTATTGTCAGCAATCCTCCATATGTCCGTGAGTCAGAGAAAAAAACCATGAACAGAAATGTCCTGGATTTTGAACCGCCCGACGCTCTTTTTGTCCCGGATGATGACCCCCTGATATACTACAAATCAATTCTTGAAATATCAAAAAGTCTGCTATTGCAGGGTGGAAAGGTGTATTTTGAAATTAATGAAGCTATGAGTTTCGAAATAGACAGCCTTATGAAATCAAAAGGTTTCATTGATGTAAACATAATCAAAGATATTAATGGTAAAGACAGAATAATAAAAGGTAAACTTCATGGGTGAAAGTAACCTGTATAAAACAGCCCTGAAAAAGGCTATGTCATTGTGCGCAATTCGTGAAATCTGTGTATCCGATATAAGACAAAAGCTTTCTGCCTGGGGCGTTGATGAAAAGGATATCACAAAGATAATTAATCATTTAACCAACGAAAAATTCATCGATGATAAACGTTATGCTCTGGCATTTGTAAAAGATAAATTCAGGTATAACAAATGGGGAAAGATTAAAATAGCTTCCGCCCTGAAAATGAAAAACATAGCTGATGAAACGATCAGGGAGGCTCTTGATTCAATTGATGATGATGTTTATCTCAATGCATTAAAAAGTATTATTTCAAATCACAAAAGGACCGTAAAGTCAAAGAATCTATATGATCTTAAAGGGAAGCTGCTCCGGCACGGTATGTCAAAAGGATTTGAAAGTCATCTGATTTATGATTTGCTGAATGAAGATGAATAACTTCTCTGCTGATCTCTGTGCCTACTCTGTGT
>Ga0315277_10004820_pt1 | contig 17890 bp, 10 predicted proteins | sample YL17G05_15_MG_FD_203695 | JGI IMG/M metagenome (GOLD analysis project Ga0315277, IMG submission 203695) | Sediment microbial communities from Yellowstone Lake, YNP, Wyoming, USA - YL17G05_15 | ecosystem: Environmental > Aquatic > Freshwater > Lake > Sediment | place: USA: Wyoming | collected...
CACGGTTTGTGCGTCATGGACGAGACGGGCGTTGGCGGCGGCCTGGGCGCCAACAATTATGTGTTTTCGCGCGAGTCGAGCCGCTGGGCGCCTTATCTAACGGTCGTCACTGACGGTGTTGATAACGATCCGCCGCCGGCGCCGACCGATCTGGCCGTTTCGCCCGCGCCCGAAAAGGCCGGACTGAACACTGGCGCCGTGCGCATTCAACTGCGCGTTCCCAAAGACGCGCGCGCTTATCGGATTCATGTTGATGCGCGGCCGGTCGAGCCCTGGCGAGTTGCCCGACCCGCTCGTGCGGGTGAGCTTCAGACCTTCTATCTCACCGATTTTTCGCCCCGGGCGCGATTGCGGCTCGAAATCAAGGCGACCGACGCCGCGGGCAATCTCTCGCCGCGTTTGGCCGCCGAGGCAATCGCTTCGCCTTCTCTTGCCTCGCCGCCGGAACTTCCGCTTTCAACTTTCCGGCCGCGAAAAGCCGAACCGCCTGCGCGCGAGGGTCTCTTGCGGGTTTGGGCTTTTCCCGAAATGAGCAAGGCAGATCCGCTGACGGGCGATCTCATCGCCGAACCCGAGTCGGCGGCTTATCGCGCGGCCAATGCGGTTTGGGATGGCGCGACGGGACAGATTCGTCTTGTGGCGGCGCGCGGCGAAATCGTTGGCGTTCAAATCGCCGTCGAGCGGGTCGGTGCGTCGCTCACGGGCGTTCGGGTCGAGGCCGGCCCATTGCGGGGAGTTGTGGAAACGATCGGTCTCGACCGAATCCGGCTGTGGCGCGTCTGGTATGTCAAATCGGGCCATCAGTGGCAGGCCGAAATCGCGCTGCCGCTCGACAAGCCGTTCGATGTTCCGACCGCTGACAATGGCATTGTCGGCCAGCGCAATCAGACGGTGTGGATGGACATCGCTGTTCCCGCCAACGCCCGGCCGGGTCTCTATGAAGGAACCATCTCGCTGGCCGCCGAAGGTCTCCCGAAGCCCGCCTCGCTCCGCGTGACGCTCGAAGTGCTCGATGTCGCGATTCCCGAAACGCTCCATTTCTGGGGCGAACTCAATTGCTATGAACCGCCCGGCGAGCCAGGAAGCGACTATTTCTACGAAGCCCATCGTTTGGCCCATTATCATCGTTGTGCGATCAACACCGTTCCCTATTCGCAACACGGTAGCGTTCGCGGCGGCTATGCGCCGCAGTTGACCGGCGAGGGGGCCGACGTTCACGTCGCCGACTGGACAGTCTTCGATCGAAATCTCGGGCCGCTTCTCGACGGTTCAGCGTTTGCCAAGAATCCGCGCGCCGGTGTTCCCATCCAGGTCCTCTATCTGCCGTTCTTCGAGAACTGGCCTTTGCCGATTGCCAGGCACTATGCTTACAAGGGCCGGCCAGGTAATGACACGCTCGTTTTGCACAATCTGACGGCGCCGCCGATCGAGCAGGCGTTCGATGAGGCCTATCGGCGCGGATGGGTCGTTGTCGTGCGCGAGTTCGCCCGCCATTTCGAGCAGAAAGGTTGGGACCGGACCATCGCGCAGTGCTATCTCAACAACAAATGGCAGTTTGGCGGCACGAGTTGGTGGCTGCTCGACGAGCCGATGGCGCGCGATGACTTTCTGGCGTTGCGCTTCTTCGGCCGGATGTGGCGCGAAGGAACGCGCGACGCCAAAACCGCTCGGCTGCTTTTCCGCGGCGATATTTCGCGCCCACAATGGCAGGGCGATCTTTTTGACGGTATCATGCAGATCGAGTATGTGAACGGCGAGGTTTTCCACCGCGAGCAAACCGATCAGATGCTGGCCGAGCGCATGCCCGCCGTTTGGTGCGTCTATGGCGCCTGTAACGACGTGGGCGAGCCCCACTTGCAGACGGCGGCGTGGTGTCTTCGCGCTTATGCCGAGGGCTGCGATGCGGTCTTGCCGTGGAACTCGCTCGATAACGGCGGCAACGCCTTGCGGCAGCCGAATCCAAACGGTTTGATCGTCAACGGCAAATCGCTGGGCTATGGGCCGCTGGCCAGCGTTCGCGTTTTCGCATTGCGGCGCGGTGTCCAGGATGTTGAAATCCTGCGGTTGTTGGCCGAAAAACGCGGCTGGAAACGCGAGCAGGTCGGGCTTCTGATGACGCAGCGCTTGCCGCTAGCGGTTCGATTTCGCCAGGATTTTCTAGACGAGGCGGCGACCGCGCGATTCGCCAATCTTTCGGCGCGCGGCTTTGTCGAACTCAAAGAAGGCGCGCTCCGCTTGCTTGCGGGCCAGTGATAGGGAACAGTCGTGTTGGAATCTTTTGGAGGAGGAACGAGCTATGGATGTTTTTGAAGCGATCCGGATTCGTCGAAGCGTGCGCAAGTATCGCAGCGACCCCGTCCCGGGCGAGGTGTTGGATCAAATGGTCGAGGCGCTGCGTCTGGCGCCGTCGGCGTGCAACTACCAGCCGTGGCGGTTCATCGTGGTTCGCGACGCGAAGACCCGCGAGGCGCTGGCTCATGCATCGCGCGAGCAGATGTTCATGGCGCCGGCGCCGGTCATTGTCGTCGGCTGCGGCTTTCCGGCCAAGGCCTACCAAAAAATGGGCGGGTCGGGCAACAGCGCGGAGATTGACGTGACGATTGCGCTCGACCACCTGACGTTGGCGGCGGCCGCCGCGGGACTGGGCACGTGCTGGATCGGCGCGTTCGACGAACAGGCCGTCAAGCGCATCCTCAATGTTCCCGCCGCCGCCAAGGTCGTTGCGCTCACGCCGCTGGGCTATCCGGCCGAACCGGGCCTGTTGCATTTTGTCGAGGCGAACAAGCGCAAGTCGCAGGACCAAGTGATCTCGTTCGACCGCTTCTGAGCGGGATTTGTTCTCTAGCCCGCCACCCCAATCGCGCAGGACCTCGACGGGCCGAAAGGAGAGACACGCCATGGTAGATTCGTATAGTTTTGGCTCGGTGAGAGTGGATGGCGAAACCTATGATCACGACCTCATTTACTCTAAGGGCCAAGTCACGCGTTGGTGGCGCGAGAAGGGTCACAAGGTCAAGGTCGGGGACATCCAATTGCTGCTCGACCAGTCGCCCGACGTGGTCGTCTTCGGCACTGGCGCGATGGGCGTTATGCGGGTGGGCAACAAGGCTCTCGCGGCGCTTCACGAGGCAGGGATCGAGGTAGTCGTCGAGCCCAGCGCCGAGGCGATCGCTCGCTTTAACGCGCTGGTTGCCGAGGGCCGCGATGTTGCTCTTGCCATCCACCTGACGTGCTGACGAGCGAGCCGCTGGCCGCACTGCCATAGCAACTGACGGGTCATGTCGTGGCCAGGATATAGGCATCTTCGAGTGTGGGTTCGACGCGCTGGGCGCCCGCCAGATCGCACGAGTCGGCGATAAACCGGAACAGCACGCGGTCGTCGCCTGCGGCTTTTTTGTGGAGGAGCCGGAACCGCCCGACGATCAAAGCCTCGTCTTCCAAACGCCCGACAAACTCCCAGATGCGGTTGCGAGCGGCATCCGCCAATCCCGCCGGCGTTCCCTCGAAAGCAATCCGCCCCTCGTTGAGAAGCGCCAGTCGCCGGCAACTGCTCGAGATGTCGTCAATGATGTGCGTCGAAAGCAACACGACGCGGTCTTGCGCCAGCTGCGAAAACAGGATCCGCAGTTTGACGCGCTCGATGGGATCGAGTCCGGCGGTCGGCTCATCCACGATAATGACGCGCGGGAGGGTCAGGAGCAACCGGGCGATGCCGACGCGCCGCCTCATGCCGCCCGAGAACAGGCCCACGGGTGTATCGGCCACATCGAGAAGGCCGACCTGATCCAGCACCGCTTCCACGTTTCGGTCGCGTGCCGCACGCGGCTCGATGCCGAGAAGCAAGCTGTAATAGGTCAGATACGCGCGCGCGGTGAAATGGTCGTAAAGGCCGAACGACTGCGGCAAATAGCCGATTTCGGTGCGCGCCCGGTGACCGTGCCTGGCCATATCGAGCCCGTTGACCGCGACAAAGCCGCAGGTAGGCCGAATCAGGCCCGTGATGATGTGGAGGAGCGTCGTCTTGCCCGCGCCATTCGGGCCCAGCAGACCGAACATGCCCTTTCCGATCGAAAGATGAACGTCTCGCAGCGCTTCGACGCCTTCCGGGGGCCGCGCTCCGTATTTGTAGCGCCTCGAAGGCACGACATTCAGAAGTTTACGGAATCGAAACACAGGATAAATCATGCGCACGTGGCGAATTTCGATGCCGACCGGACGAGACTCGCCCGGCGGCATGGACTTCTCACGGGTCTTCGAGTCGCTCACATTTACGGAGGAATCCTGCGGTTCAAGCGACTCGTCCTGCCGTGGCTGAGCCCCTTGTGGGCGTTCGCCTGATTCCTCCAAACCACGCCCACGAGGGGCTAAGCTACCTGTTCGCTCCATTCGGTTCATAGCGACCGCGAAAGTCGGCGCGAAGAATGCCGGGACGCCCGCGGGAACCAGTTCCAACCGCTTGGTCCGCATCCGCGAGGGCGAGAAGAAATAGAACAACCACCGCCATCGCCAGACCCAAAGCAGGATGCGTTTCAGAAACGCCAGCGCATCTTCGAAGTTCATTAACATTCCGGGGAGGATGACCAACGTGAGAAGCGTCGCAACCGACAATCCGCTGATAATCACGAGGGCCAGCCCCGACCAATTGATGTCCTCGTCGCTGCGCAGCGCCATGGGCACGAGTCCCAGTGTGGTCGTCAGCGCAGTCATCAGAATCGGCCGCAAACGCGCCCGGCAGGCTGTGATGATGGCGGCGGTGCGGCCGAAGCGGCGTTCGCGCCGGAGCATCGAAACAAAATCCAGCATCACAATGCCGTTGTTGACCACAATCCCGGCCAGGATGACTACGCCCAACATGGCCAGTTCCTCGGCGCTGGTTCCGCCAAGAGCGAGACCCCAAAGGACACCAATGGCGGCCAGAGGAAGCGAGAGCATGATGACCAACGGGGTCAAGAGCGACTCGAACACCGACGCCATGACCATGTAGATGAGGACGACGATTGCGATCAGCATCCAGTTCAGTTGACGCTGGTTTTCATTGATCTTCTTTCCCTCGCCGGCGGCTTCCGCCGAATAGCCGGCGGGCAGCTGGACCTCCTTGAGAAGCGATTGAACGGCTTTCTCCACCATCCCTCGATTGACGCGAGGTTCGAGCAAATAGACCAGAGTGAGCGAAAACTGGAGGTTGTGCCGATGGAGGTGGCTTTCGCCCAAGGTCTTTTGAAAGTAGCCAATATCGGCGAGCGCAACCGACCCGCCCGTGGGCGAAAGGATTTCCATGCTTTTGATTTCGCTGAACGGCTGGGCGCTGTGTTCCGCCTCTTGCTCCTGTTCGGGGTTGTGACCGATTCGACCCATGCGCAGAAGCACATCGAGTTTTCGATCGCCGCGCTCCATGGTGAGTTGCGAAAACTGCCCCTGCCGTTGCGAGGTTTCGAAGTAGGCCGCCAGATCGCCCGGTTGGATGTTGAGCAAAGCGGCACGCTCGCGGTCGATTCTGAATTGCATTTCCGGGTCGCCGCGCGTGGCTTCGACCTCGACGCGAGCAATACCCGGAATCAGTTCCACTTGCCGGGCCAGGCTGTTTGCGACCCACTCGAGCGCTTCCCAGTGCGCACCATGAACGGCGACGATGCCGCCTTCTTGATAGGAAACCCGCAACGCGGTTGATGCTCGCCCCTCGACCTGGAAAGGACGCAGACTGACATTGGCGCCGGGAATCTCGCCGATGAGATTCAACACTCCTTCGCGCACCTCTTGCAGGGTGCGTTTGCGCTGTTTCTGCGGCACCAGTTTGACATAGACGACCGAGTCCTCATCCACACTGCCAAAACTGCGCGTTTTTTCCAGTTCGGGCAGCTGCCGAAGATGGCCTTCGACCATGTCAAGCACACGCTCCAACTGTTCGCGCGGCGACCCACGCGGCACTTGCACGAAAACCGGGAAACTCGACCCCTGCGTTTCATATCTCATGGTGCCCTTGTTGAGTCGAGGCAGGCAAAACGTGAACGTAATGAGAACCGCGAGCACCGTCAGGAAAATCAATCGCACACGGTGTCTCAGCGCCGCGCGCAGAAACATCATATAGAACTCGCGGTACAGGCGACGAGGACGGGTCTGATGGGCGCGCCAGTAGGGATAGTGGCGATGCATCCAGCGGCGCACGCGTTGAATCGCGCGGCGCACGCGGCCCGGTTTCGCGGCCCGTCGCTCGCGAGCGGCAAGAATTTTCGACGTCAGCATCGGAACCAGCGTCAGTGCGACGAGAAGCGATACCGAGATCGGAAAACAGATGGCCAACGCCCCCTCGCGAAAGATCAGACTCATTTCGCCCTGGATGAAAAGAATCGGCGCAAAGACGATCACGTTCGTCAGCGTTGTGGCCAGCAGAGCGCGCCACACTTCCCGCGTCCCGCGGTCGGACGACTCGACGGCGTGGCCGGTTCGCTCGAAGTGACGGAAGATGTTCTCGAGCACGACAATCGCGCTGTCCACCAGCATCCCGATTCCCAAGGCCAGGCCGATCAGCGTGATAATGTTGAGCGAAAGATGGCCGAAATACATCAGGTTGAACGTCGCGATGACGGAGATCGGGATCGCCGTGAACACAATGGTGGCCATTCGCAGGTTGCGCACGAACAGCATCAGTACGAGCATGGCGAGAAGCGCGCCGTAGATCGCCAGCGACCGCACCTCGCGGATAATATCTTCGATGATTTTGGCCATGTCTTCTTCGATGGTGATTCCATAGCCGGGCGGCAAGCCGCTTTCGATGTCCCGAAGAGTGCGACGCACTTTCTCGGCCAGTCGAAGAGGATTGGTCTCGGCCTCCTTGCGCACGAGCAAGCCCACGTAGTTTTTCCCATTGATTCGCGACAGGAAGTCCGACTGACGCTGGTTACGAAATACATGGGCGACATCGGCGAGACGCACCACGGCTCGGTCATCGAGGGGCAACCGCCGCAGGTCTTCCTCGTCGGAAACCGTCTCGGCCAGCACGACCGACAATTTCTCATGGCTGTCGCGAATGCGTCCCAACGTGGTCTCGCCCGACGCGGCGGTGCGAATGCGCGCGAGAACCCGCGGCAGTCCCAGATTGTGCGCGACCAACTGATCGCGGTCGAAAACCACATCAATACTCTCATGCGAATGGCCGCCGACACTGACCTCGGCCACGCCGTCAATGGCTTCCAGCTGCGGCTGAATCTGGTCTTCGGCGATTTGGCGCAACATCTCGCGATCTTGCGGACCGGAGACATTGATCCACATGAAAAACGTTTGCATCCGTTCGGTGCCGTACTCCCGCAGAAAGACGAAGGAGCCGCGTCGGGGGAGGGTCTGGCGAAACTGCGTGAACTTGTCCTGGAGATCGAGCGTCGCAAACCGCATGTCGGTTCCGAAATCGAACAGGATCTCGGCCCGCATGAAACCGGGATAGGTTGAAGAATTGATCTCCCGCACGCGGGGTGTCGCCGCGACGATGGCCTCAATCGGCTTGGTCAGTTTTTCCACCGTGTCGGGAATCGAAAGCCCTTCGTAGCGGGCAAACACCATCGCGCCGGGCAGCGAAACATCGGGCAGCAACTGCACCGGCAGCTCGTGGAACGAAACAAGGCCGAGCAGGACGATGGCGATGAAGAACATCATCGTCGTGACCGGCCGCGTAATGGCGATTTTCGAAAGCGTCATTGTCACAAACCAATGATGAACGATGAACGATGAATGATGAATGAAAAGCCAGCGCGAGAAGAGTCATGCTCGCCCTTGGGCTCAATCGCCCCACTTTGGGATCGCCTGTTTGCCTTGCGGCGCTTCCGTTCGGCGTCCATCATTCGACTATGCGCACTCTCCGCCAGGCGGGTCCGCGCGACCGCGTGTCGCGCTCGGCCGCCGGCTCTTGCGCGATCCAGCCTTCCGGGTCAATGAAGACTGTCTCCGGCCGGTCCGGGACATGCAACAACACCGTTTCCGATGCCGCGCTGTCAAGCCACACCATTCGGGTCACGCGGTCCCTTTCGGTCTGCAACACGACGGGGACGGGCATTCGGCCGCGTCCCTTGTTGGCGATCACAATCCTCACGTCGTATTCCATGTCGCGCGTCTGCTGGTTTTCGATCATGGCGGCGCGCGCTTCGGCGATCTCATACTTCGGCACGCCGACGCCGAAAAACCAGTGGTTGAAGAACCAGTCGAGCGGCGCGCCATAGAAGCGCTCGGCCAGTTGGCGAAGATCGGCCAACGTCACGATGCGGTCCCCATACTCCTTCGTCAGAGCGCGCAGAAATGCCGCGAATCTCTCGTCTTCCATCACAAAGTGAAGCATTTGCCAAATGTGGGTCGCCTGGGGAGGTCCTTCTGTCGGTGATGGCGCGGCCATGCGCTCTGCAAGCGGCGTGTTGAAGCGCGCCGCGCTCGCCGGGTCGAGAAACGAGGACAGGTTGCCGACTCGCCGTCGCTGGAACAACCGCGCGCTCCGGCGAGCGTCGGGGCCGAGCTCGCTGCGCTGAACGGTTCCGAACAGATAGAAATATAGCGCCTCGCGCAACGGCCCGACGTGCGCATCGGGATGAAACGAATCGCGCAGAATCTTTCCCGCCAGTGTGGCGGACAGGTCGGACTGAAACACATCCAACGCCGCGATTCCATACGGATGGCGCTGTTTGAGATAGGGACGATAGCGCCGCAGGCGGTCGAGACATGACGTGATAAGGACCCCGGACCCCATCATTCCATCGTCACCTGCATACCCGTCCGGCGTCTCGACGATCACACAACTGCCGCTTTTTGGCGATCCCAACACGAGTCCCCAGCGTTCGATGGTCTCCTCCATTTGGGTCAAGCCGAATTCGATCAGTTCGCGGTCGCTCGGAAAACAATAGAAGGACAGAGCCAACGGGCCAAACCGCCGCTCGATGCTGTCGTAGGGTCCGGCGAGCAGGCCGAAATCCCCCCGCGGCCAAACGACGCGAAGACGAGCGACCGATAGTTCGCCTTTTCGGCCAAGCGGTTCAATGGGTCCGTCGGCGGAAATCACTCTGAGGTCGCTGGGGATCGAAAAGCCCAAGTCTGCCGTAAACAGTCGTGGCATCTCCATGGGCGCCAAGACCCCGTCAGTTCTTCGCATGAGAGATACGCTTCGGGGCAACAGCCAGGCGTTGATCTGTAAGTAGCGCGAGCCGAGCACCAGCCCCACATCATCCAGATGTTTCACCTGGATGTCATACCGAGGCGCCGGCGGAGAAAGCAGCGGCAAGGAAGCCGGGCGAGCGGGCCGGGGGTGCCAAAGATTGTGTTTCATGGCCACCCCCGCGAGGGCATCCAGCGCCTTGCGCACAGGACCGGGCGAAAAGAATATAGGCTCGCCGATTTCAAGAGCCTGGGGGATTCCCTGATAGACCAAGTGAAGCGTTGTGCTGGCCCCGGGCGGCAGCGGAGGGTGCAGGTCGGCAACCAGGAGATTGCCAAACTGCTCGCAGCGCGGTTCTCGGAGTCGTTCCCCTGCAAACCGCGCCACTTCCATGTTGAATGGAATGGTCAAGGCGACCTGCGAGACGGCGGTGTCGGTCGTATTGGCCACTTCCGTCAGCAATTCGCACCGCGCGGCCCGATTGCGCTGAATGGCGATGTCGCCCGCATAGTGGCGAATCGTCAGACCGGCTGTTTCTTTCCGGCTGGCGCTCAGATTGTGGCGCAATTCGGCGGCCCACCGCTGCCTTCGGTCCAATGTTTCTTTGTTTTCTTTCTTCCATCGAAAGCCGACTAAAGCGACTAAAACGACGGTTGCGAGAAAAACCGAATGGACCGCAAGACCGGTGTGGCGATCGGGCTTGAGATAGGCCAACAGGCCGCGAAACGTCGGCATATCCGTCCAGCGCTTGCGCTCGTTGCGCCGCGCCGGGCGTTGGCGTTCTTGCCGGCGCGTGAAGTAACACGCCAAGGCGAGAAACAGCAGCGAGAGAAGCGCCGTATGGAACAAGGCCCACCCATAGTGCGGCCAGTCGAGATCGCGTCCGATGGCCGGGACATAGGGTTGAACCAGCGGACGGATCCACTCCTGGTTCCAGCCCAGAAAAGGCAGACCCTGCGAGTCGGTTTCGAAATAAATCGCGCCGGTCAGTATGGCGGAAATCAGGTAGGCGGAAATGTTGTGTTTCACCACATTGCGGACGCAAATCGTCACGGCCACCACGGCCATCGCCGAGGGAATTGCCACCAATCCCAGCAACCATCCAAAGGGAGCCGCCGGTGTGGCCAGCCCGAAAAAAAAGCGACCGATCAGATAGCGCACGAAGAAGGTCGCTCCCGCAAGCAAGCCTGACAGAATGACCATCGCCGTCCAGCATGCCGACAGGAAGGACAGCGGTGAGAAAGGCCTCGTGAGCAAAAGCGAGTCCACACCGAGAATGCGGACCCGCGCCACCGTGTCCACGGTAATCAGAATCACGATCGGAACAAATAAGAGCCAGTCGGTTTGACGGATTTCCAGGCAGTGTTCGGCAATCTGGTCGAGTGTTCGGATTTCGATCTGGGGCAGGAGGAGCAATTTCCAGGGCACAGTGGCCGCCAGCAGGGTTGCCAGGCATAGCCACAGCCGCCAGCTCTTGATGTGCATCAGCAGTTCGTAGCGAAGAAATGTCAGGAATCTACGCACAATCTAAAGCCCATAACGATGAATGCTGTACGATAAACGATCGATAAGAAGCAAAAGCGAGAGGAGGATTTCGATCATGCTGTTTGCATTCTTCTTCATTCCCGGTTTCTCGATCGCTTTTTGTCATGCTCATTCCTGAGACTCTGTGAATGCCAACCTTTCGACCTCTTTCCTTTCCGTTCATTCTTCATCGTTTCCCTTCGGGGTTTCCCGGCGGAACAGCCGTTGCAGTCGCGCCAGAGCGCTTTCAACGTAGCTGTAGGCCACCGGGATGAATACGAGCGTCAACAAGGTGGAGGAGATGAGCCCTCCCATGACCGAGACGGCCAACGGTCGGCGCAGCTGCGCGCCCTCGCCAATTCCCAGGGTCATCGGCGCCAGTCCCAGGATCGTGGTCAACGTGGTCATCAGGATCGGGCGCAGCCGCCGCTCGCAGGCAACCACCAAGGCCGCGCGCACGTCCATGCCTTCGGCCCGCAGTTGATTGACACAGTCGAGCATCACGATTGCATTGTTGACGACAATTCCCGCCAGCATGACGATGCCGATGTAAGCCATGAGATTGAGCGACTCGCGAAAGGCCACCAGCCCTCCGACAACCCCAATGGCCGCCAACGGGACGGACAGCATGATCGTAAACGGGTGGACGAGAGATTCGAGCGTCGCCGCGATGGTCATATAGACGAGAACCGCCGCGAGAATGAACGCAAATCCCAACCGCCGGAACGACTCCAGCCGCTGTTCTTCTTCGCCCGAAATTTGGACCGTGCAGCCGGGCGTCGGCACGTTTGCGAGAGTGCGACGGACGGCGGCCACGGCATCGCTCAATTTGCCCGACCGAATGTCCGCCGTCACCCGCGCGATTCGTTTCTGGTTGCGTCGGATGATCTCGCGCGGACCGCGGACCGACTCGAGACGGCCCACGTCGGCGAGAGTGACTTCTCGTCCCGTCCTCGACCGCAGACGCAACGTGGAAAGAAAACCGATCCCCTTGGTCTCGATTTGCTTGCTGGCCACCCGAATATCCATGTCGCCGCGTTCGCTCTTGAACGTGGTGACCTCGTCGCCGACCAGCCGGACACGAATCGCGTCGGCCAGCGTTTGCACGTCGAATCCCACACTGGCCAGAAGCACGGGATCGGGTCGCAGAACGAGTTGCGGGCTGCCCTGGGAGAGATTCGTCCGCACATTGTAGAGACGGCGCAGCGATTCCAGCGCTTCTTGGACGCGCTCGGTCGTCGTGCGCAGCTGCCCCAAGACCTCGCCCCGAATTTCGAGGACGACCGGCGCACCCGAGCTCCCGATCACGTCCATGAGCGAACTTTGCTGGAGGAGGTATTTGACGCGGGCGCCCGGAATGGCCGCCACGCCGGGGCCGATCGCCTCGGCCACTTGCGATGCGGTCATGGGATGGGTGGTTTTCCGGTCGAGAACGACCGAGATTTCAGCCGTATGAGGCCCCTCGACCTCCTCGCCCGAAACCCGCAGCGCTTCGAGGGAGACGCCGCTCCGTGAATAGACACTTTTAATGGCTCCGCGGTGGATTTCGAGCAGGTTTTCGATATGCTGGACCACCTTGTCGGTCACTTCGATCCGCGTGCCCTGCGGCATTTCGATTTTCATCAGAAAGTTGGCCTGTTCGGCCTTGGGAATGAATTCCTTCGGGATCGTCGGAAACAGAATGGCCGCGACAAACAAAGAAAGAACAGTGATCCCAACGACCGTCCGCCGATGATCCAGCGACCAGTTGAGCAAGCGACGATAGAGAATCCGTTTGCTTGGATCCCGTTTGTGCGCTTTGGCGCGGAGAAAGCGGCTGCACAGCATCGGGATCAGCAGTAAAGCAACAACGAGCGAAGCCAGCAACGAATACGTGACCGTCAAGGCCTGTTCTTTGAATAGATAGCCGGCAATCCCGCGGACATAGATGATCGGAAGAAACACGACGACGGTCGTCAGCGTCGAAGCGACGATCGCGGCGCCGACTTCGCGCGCCCCGATGGCGGCGGCTTGGGCCGGCGGCTCACCCTCCTGTCGGTGGCGGAAAATGTTTTCGAGCACCACAATGGCGCAGTCCACCAACATGCCCGATCCCAGCGCCAGCCCACCCAGAGTCATGATGTTTAATGTCAGGTCTTGAAAGTACATGAGATTGAACGTGCCGATGATCGAAATCGGGATAGCCGTGGCGATGATCAGGGTCGGCGTGAGACTGCGCAGGAAAACCAGCAAGACCAGGATGGCCAGAATAATGCCCATCAGCGCCGTCTCAAACAACTCGCGGATCGCTGTGCGGACAAAGACCGATTGATCATACGCGGTCTCGATCTTCACCTGGGAGGGCAGCGATTTGGCGTAGTCTTTGACAGCTTCTTCGACCGTCTGGACCACGCGGACCGTATTGGCATCGGCTTCCTTGCGGATCGAGATCCCGACCGCGGGGTGGCCATTGAACCGCACGACACTTTCCGATTCCTTGTAAGACACTTCCACGCGCGCGACATCGCGCAGAAAAACGGGGTTTCGCCCCTTGTAGCCGATGACGACCACTTCCAGTTCGTCGAGCGATTGCAGCTCGCCGACCGACTTGAGCAGCAACCGCTCGCTGCCTGTTTCCACCCAGCCGCCCGAGGCGTTGACCGTCGAACGCCGGATCGCCGAAACCACGTCCTGCATGTCCAGGCCGTAGTGAAGTAAAAGGTTTTCGTCCACGGCGACCATGACCTCGGGTTCCAGTCCGCCCGTCACTTGCGCCATCGCCACCCCTTCGAGCCGCTCCAACTCCGGTTTCAGCGACTCGAAGGCCAGACGGTAGAGTGCCTCCATATCGTCGCTGCCCCAAATCGCCAGCGTCAGAATCGGCAGCTCGTTGGGATCGTAGCGCTCGACGGTCACCTCGCGGACATCGTCGAGATTGGAAAGGCCGGTGACGCCCTTTTTGACGTCGAGCAGCGCAAAATCCATGTGGGCGTTCCAATCGAACTCGACGATGCCGACGGCGGATTCATCGCGCGAAATCGTCAACACATCGCGCACGTGGCGGATCGTCATCAGCGATCGCTCGAGTTGGCGCGAAACGCGCCGTTCGACTTCCTCGGGCGAAAGGCCTTTGGTCAGCACCACGACGGTGATGCGCGGCGCCCTCAGGTCGGGAAAAAGGTTGATCGGCAGCCGCCGCAACGAAATCCACCCCATGAGCACGATGCCCAGAAAAAGCATCGCTATTTTGGTGGGCGATCGAACCGCAAAATCGGAAAGACCCATTTTCGCTGACCCCTAAAAGAAAACGATGAACGAGAAACGATGAATGACGAATGATAATAAGAAACCGCAGATTGTACCGATCTCCCCGATTCGAGGGTTCAATCGGCGAGAGCGGCGCTTCTTATCGTGTTTCTTTGGTTTCTCCTTCATCATTCAGCATTCCTCGTTCATCATTGGTTCTACTTCATCCACAGCTCGACGTGTTTGAGACGACGGACTGCATGGTCGTAGAGAAAACCGAACACCGCGGCCAGAACCAGGCGGTTCATCCCCACGTGGGGCTGCGTGCGCAGGATGGGGCGTTCGATGGCAACACCGTAAAACGAGCGCATCGGATCCAGCCACAACGTGGCCACAACCACCGCGATCAACAGCGCCACCATGCCCGCCGCGTATTGGTTGCGCAAGTAGGTCGTGAGAACCACGGTCAGAATTCCCGCGGTGGCCGCCAGCGCATACGGAATGCAGAGCATCTTGACCCACGGGAAACCGCCACCCGTCAGCCAGTAGAAACCTGTGGTCAGGCCAATCGCCGTCACGGCAACGAAGAGACACACCGGCAGAAATCGTTGGGACAGAAGCCCGACGCGGCTTCGCGCGCAAACCAGAAGCACTTCGAGCGTCCGGCCCTCTTTCTCGCGCGGCAGCAGGCCCATCGAGAGAATGACAAAGAACGCTGTCTCCACGGTCAGATGAAGACGGAAGAGAGCCGCGACTTCGGAGACCCGTTGACCCAGCGCACAGACGACAAAAATCCCAACGGCAACTACGGCAAGGACAAGAGCCGGAACTCCGACAGCCAACCGGTTGCTGAACCAAAGCAACGCCGCCTGGTGCGATGTTTGGCGTTTCAGCCAATCCCACCCGCGCGCCCATTTACCCAAAGCCGACATTTTCAGGTCTTCCGCCACAATTCTTGCTCCGCTCCTCCGAAAACCGGTTTGGAGTCCCGCCTTTAGGCGGAAAAGAGCACCGGCTGAAGCCAGGACTCCGAACCGAACTTCTCACTTCTACTCCGCGGCGCGTCCTTCGCCGCCCACAAACAGGATGTAGGCATCTTCCAGATTCGGTTCGACCTTCCAAGCGCCGGCCACCGGCGGGCCGTCTGAAACCACCCGCGCGCGAAACCCGCCTCTTTCGTCTTCGAGAATTGTGACGAGTTGAAACCGTTCACGGGTCCTGTCGAACTCGCCGGGCGCCACCTCGAATTCCCATGTCTTGTCGCGGGCTGTGGTCACAAAATCAGACGGCGCCCCCCGAAAGAGAACCCGGCCGCGATGCAGCACCACCACGTCGGTGCAGCTGAATTCCACATCTTTGACCAAATGCGTCGAGAGAATGACCACCCGACCGCGCCCGAGATCGAATAGAAGGTTTCGGAAGTGAAGTCGCTCGTGGGGATCGAGTCCCGACGTTGGTTCGTCCACAACCAGCAACCGCGGGTCGGCGAGTAGGGCCTGGGCAATGCCCACCCGTTGATGTTCGCCGCCCGAAAGCCCGCGCATGTTGTAATGATGGAGATGCTCGATTTTTGCCATTGCGCTGACCTCGGCCACGCGCGACCGCAACCGTCGGTCGCGCAGACCGCTCAGCCGCCCCATGAAGTGCAGGAACTGCGAAACCGTCAGGTTGGGATAAAGGCCAAACGTTTGAGGCAGGTAGCCCAGGAGCCGGCGAATTCTGTGCGGTCGGCGGCGCAGGTCTATGCCATCGAATTGGACCCGGCCCGATGTGGGCGTTAGAAGAGTGGCTAGGATTTGGATCAGTGTTGTCTTGCCGGCGCCGTTGGGTCCGAGCAAACCGATGACACCCTCGCCGATTTCCAGCGACACGTCGTCGAGGGCCACAACGCCATTGGGATACACCTTGCGCAGGCGATCCATCACAAGGCGAGCGCTACGGTCTGCCGATTTGCGCTGCGGCAGGGCGGGAGCGGGCACCGTTTCGGCAAACACCATGAGCGCCTGAATCCTTCAAATACAGCAAATCCACGCGTTCAGCGTGGATGTCTCTGGCCTGGGGAAAACCGAAGTGAGTCTCTCGCGCCGTTCATTCAAATCAGTCGGGCTGGAAGCCGGAAAAAGAATGAAATCTGTTTCCCTACACGCAGAAAAACGCTACACCGGGACATACCTGATTCTGAACTTTGGCCCTTTTCCCTGCCTCTGACCTCTTCTCTCACGCCCGACCGCCCGGTTGCTTGGTCGTGCTTCCCGAAGTCGTTGCCTGGTCTTTCTCCGCCACCGCCGGCTCGGTTTCCATCACCTTGACTTTGACCTTGTCCTGGAGGGTTTCGTAGCCGAGAATGACCAGCTTTTCGTTCTCCCGCACCCCTTCGACAACCTCGATCTCGTCGGGATTTTCGAGGCCGACTTTTGCCACCCGCTTTTCCGCCCGCTCCTCTTCGTTCACGACAAAAAGGATATCCTCATTGTTGCGGCGCTGGAGAATCTTGCGATTCACAACCACCGTGTCGCGGCGGGTTTTGATGATGATATTGACGCGCGCGAACATGCCCGGTCGCAACCGTCCCTCCCGATTGGGCACCGTCACATCCACCTCGAATGCCCGCGTGCCGGTGTCCATGATCGGCGAAACATCCGTCACCTCACCCTCGACGGTGATTTCCTCGTCCGAATACACATGGGCCTGGGCGTGCTGGCCTTTGCGGATTTTGGCGATGTCCTTGCTCGTGACATCGCACCGAATCATCACATCCGAAACGTCCACAATGCCGCAAATGGTGGAGCCCGTGCCGACCAATCGCCCATCGAGGTCGGTGATGGAATCGGCCGAATCGGCGGCCGTGGGGTTGCCGGCGCTGTTTTCTATCGCGTCGCGCGCAACCAGATAGCCCGACATAGGCGCCCGCACGTTCTTTCGGTCCATCTGTAGTTGCAGACGCTGGAGCGATTTTTCCGCGCGTTGAACCCGAATCACACTTTCTTCATAGCCGATCCGCGCCGAATTGGCGTTGAACTCGCGCTCCTCGTAAAACTTCCGCGAAATCTGGCCCATCTCGAACATCTTCTTGGCGCGTTCGAAATCCGCCACGCTGCGCTCGAGTCGGGCCAACGACAGCGCCACCTCGCTTCGCGCCGTCTCGAGATTGGCCCGCTCCATCTCCACATCGTGACTGGTCTCCTCGGCATCCAGGCGCGCCAAGAGATCGCCCTCCTTGACCAACTGCCCCTCGCGCCAGGGACTGACGAACCGGATTCGCCCCGACTCCTCCGCCTTGACCGCAACCGAACGGATCGGCGCGATCGTTCCCACCGCCGCGACGTATTCACTCATGGAGGTGCGAACGACCGAGCGAATGGCAACCGGCACGGCATATTCGCGCTTGGCACCGTCGCCTTCGCCCGATGCCGTTGCAGAAGTCGGGCGGTCCTTGTCCGGGTTGCCCTTGCCGCCCTTGCTACAGCCGCTTCCACTCGCGGCGAGGCTCAGGATGACGACAAAGTAAATCCAATGACCGCGCTTGTTCATTTTCCAACCATATTGCCGGTCTCAACTTGACGATCCGGCCTGCGTGACTCGACTGGGAATGTGCCCATTTCCCTTTTGAAACATCAAGCTTTATCAGGGAGCGCTGACTCCGATTGGCCAATCTCCTATTGCCGGTGAGATGTCGCCACATGCGACAAAAACACCCACCTTTTTCTCCCCGCCGTGCAGCAAATAAAGACTCCGCCGCCTTATCGAAGGCTTGGCCGTGTTGATAGGGTTTCGCGATCTTACGGCATCCGCAATCCGAAATCGAAAATCGCAAATCGAAAGGCCCCCAAGCGCGAAACTCTGCTGTCAATACCACTAGCGTTCAATGGTTTTCGGGCTATGAGTTTCTTTTTTGACGGGATCACACGATGAACCGGATGGAGAGAAAAGAGGAATCCTGTCAATCGGAAGGTTGGGACTTTTCCGGTGAATCGGATGGAAAATCGCAACAGGCGATGTTTCGTCCACCGACATTTC